>ERZ773146.382-NODE-382-length-31890-cov-13.021172_pt1 | contig 31890 bp, 29 predicted proteins | sample MGYA00580847_ERZ773146 | MGnify/ENA primary metagenome ERZ773146 (study PRJEB29015, sample SAMEA2737830) | human gut metagenome | biome: human gut; feature: human-associated habitat; material: faeces | place: China | collected 2012 ...
GCGCGCATGGTTCGGGACCATGAGGCCGCGAGTTCAAGTCTCGCCACTCCGACCATAGGTGAGTCCTTATAGGGCTCACCTATTTTTATTCTCTTGATTCGTTGTTAAAATTCAACTATACTATTTGAAGAACGTAAAGTTGATAGGGGTGTGCATTTATGGATATCATCGTTACCGCTTTATCTGTTGTTTTTTCTGGTGTCGTCGCAACTGTGATTACGATTCTTTACCAAAAGTTTTCTGGTGAACAAACTGCAAAACGCAAAGTCTTTGAAACAGCAGTTTCTTACAGGTTTTTTATTTCCGAAGAAGAAAATGTTAAATCGCTTAACTCAATCGATGTAGTTTTTCACAAAAATCAAAAAGTTAGACAAGCTTGGAAGTCCTATATGGATGAAGCAGATAAACCCTCTTCAAATCCACAACAGCTTAATGATAGATACATAAAATTGCTTGAAGAGATGGCGCTTGCGTGCGGATATAAGGATATAAGATGGGATGATCTCAAACGCTATTACTATCCAAGTGGCCTTTTAAATCGAAAAAATGACGATGAAGTTTTGAAAAAGCTGCAAATTAAGGCTGCAGAAAAGACCGCATCCGATACGGTTGACCAACAAAACACTCCGCCAAATGAACAGTTTGCTAACCAAATGATGCTTCAGCTATTGCCTAAGCTAATCGAAAATCCAGATAACTTTAGCAAACTAATAGAGCTTGCAGATAAAGCGAAATAGTAATTGCGCAGGAAAAAATCGGCAAGTTTCCGTAGAAACTTGCCGATTCTTAATTTTATTCGGTTATTTCTTCCCACAGCAAGTCTTTGAACAAGACGCTCATGTAATCGCTGCGGCCATACAGAACACGGTCAATGTAGACATCGTTGCCTTGCACACGGTAAAACACCATATAATTGCCGCTGACAAGAAAACGATAGTCAGTTCCTACATCTGCAATAGAGGATATCGGGGTTCCCATTTCTGCGAAATTTTTCAACGGGTCAACCGCATCCATAATGCGATCAATCACGCGCTCCGCGGCAGAACGATTTTGAAGTTCCGATACGATGTAATCCCAAATGTCATCCAGATCACGACGGGACTCGGGTGAATAATGAATTTTATTCTTCATTCGCTCTTGGGCGGAAATGCGCCCTGATATCGTCCGGTGTCAGCCAGCCTTCCGTTTCGCCGGAGTGACGGCCTTTTGCAAGCTCATTCATCAGACGGATGGTCGCCTGTGTTCTCTCATAGTCCTGCATATCCACAATAGCGTACCGCCCGCGCCCGTTTTTCGTCAAAAAGACAGGAGCGCCCACGGCCACATCATGCAGTACCTCGCTGTAATTTCGCAGGTCAGAAATGGGTTTAATGTTCGGCATATCTATCAGCTCCTTTCAGACACAGTATATCCCATTCCGCTGTAAAATTCAACGGCAAATTTGCAGCGCACACATTTATCAAAACGCGGTTGCCTATGTATTAGAATAAAAACCTCTTGCCGACTGCCAGTAAACCGTTGATATATCTGCGTTTTCTGAAATCCTATAATTACACTCCGGCCACTCGGAGCAAGCTGTATGGCTTGCTCCGAATTTTTATATCTGCAAAGACACAGAGGCCGCGATCACACGATCGCGGCCTCTTTTCATATGCGGTTATCCGGCAGCTCAGAACAGACCGGTGATCCTGCCGTTTTCGTCCACGTCGATCTTCTCGGCGGCGGGTACCTTCGGCAGACCCGGCATGGTCATGATCTCGCCCGTCAGGGCAACAATGAAGCCCGCACCGGCGCTGACCTTCAGGCTGCGCACGGTGACGGCAAAATTCTTGGGCGCGCCCAACAGAGTGGGATCATCCGACAGAGAGTACTGCGTCTTGGCCATGCACACAGGCAGATCACCGAAGCCGAGCTCCGTGAGCCGCTCCGCCTGCTTCTGGGCAGCGGGGGTCAGCACGGCCTGCGCGCCGCCGTAGACGCGCTGCACGATGGCGTTGAGCTTGTTGACAAGCGTCGTGTCGGTGGGGTAGGAGAAGGTAAATTCCTCCGTGCAGGGCTGCTCGCACAGGCGCACGACCTCTTCAGCAAGCGCCTTGCCGCCCTTGCCGCCCTTGGCCCAGACTTCCGACAGCACGGCGCGCACGCCGAGCTCCCGGCATTTCTCCTCCACGAGCCGCAGCTCGGCTTCCGTGTCGGTGGGGAAGGCGTTGATCGCGACCACGCACGGCAGGTGATACGTGCTGCGGATGGTGTTGACATGGTGCAGCAGATTGGGCAGACCCTTTTCCAGCGCGACCAGATTCTCCGTGTTCAGCTCGGCCTTGGGCACACCGCCGTGGCTCTTGAGCGCGCGCACGGTGGCCACGATGACCACGGCGTTCGGGCGCAGCCCCGCCAGACGGCATTTAATGTCCAGAAACTTCTCCGCGCCCAGATCCGCGCCGAAGCCGGCCTCGGTCACGACATAGTCGCCCAGCTTGAGCGCCATGCGCGTCGCGGTGACGGAGTTGCAGCCGTGGGCAATGTTCGCAAACGGACCGCCGTGGATGAGCGTGGGCGTGCCCTCAAGCGTCTGCACGAGGTTGGGCTTGAGCGCATCCTTGAGCAGCGCGGTCATCGCGCCCTCTGCCTTGAGGTCGTGGGCGGTGACGGGCTTGCCGTTGAAGGTGTAGGCCACGATCATCCGGCCGAGCCGCGCCTTGAGATCGGTGATGTCGCTGGCGAGGCACAGCACCGCCATGACCTCGGAGGCCACGGTGATGTCAAAGCCGTCCTCGCGGGGCACACCCTGAATGCGTCCGCCGAGACCGTCCACGATCTGGCGCAGCTGGCGGTCGTTCATGTCCACGCAGCGCTTCCACGTGATCTGCTTGACGTCGATGCCCAGGGCGTTGCCCTGCTGGATGTGGTTATCGAGCATGGCGGCCAGCAGGTTGTTGGCTGCGCCGATGGCGTGAAAATCACCGGTGAAGTGGAGATTGATGTCCTCCATGGGAACGACCTGCGCATAGCCGCCGCCGGCAGCACCGCCCTTGACACCGAACACCGGGCCGAGAGACGGCTCACGCAGCGCAGCCACGGCATTTTTGCCGATCTTGCGCAGACCGTCTGCCAGACCGACGGAGGTCGTGGTCTTGCCCTCACCCGCAGGTGTGGGGTTGATGGCCGTCACGAGGATGAGCTTGCCGTCCGGACGCTCGGCGCGATCCTTGAGCAGCTGAAGGTCGATCTTGGCCTTATAGCGGCCGTACTGTTCGAGATAGGATTCGTCGATACCGGCGGTGGCGGCGATGTCCGCGATCGGGTGCATCCGGCACTGCTGGGCGATCTCAATATCCGTCATCATGTTGCGAGCCCTCCCTTATCAAATGTCAAAGTACTTCTTTGCCGACTGGAACAGCTTCATATCGTAGCAGCCGTCCACGTTCTGATACAGGCCGTCGCCGATGCGCTCGGCGTGGCCCATCTTGCCGAGGACGCGTCCGTCCGGGGATGTGATGCCCTCGATGGCCCAGATCGAACCGTTGGGGTTGACGTCCACGTCCATGCCGGGCACGCCGTTAACGTCCACGTACTGCGTGATGATCTGGCCATTGTCGGCAAGCCTGCGCACGAGCTCCTCGCTGCACAGGAAGCGGCCCTCACCGTGGGAGATGGGGACAGTGTACACATCGCCGACCTGCGTGCCGGCCAGCCACGGAGAGCGGTTGGAGGCGATGCGGGTGCGCACCAGACGCGACTGGTGGCGGCCGATCGTGTTGAAGGTCAGCGTCGGGCAGGACGCGTCCGTGTCGATGATCTCACCGTAGGGCACGAGACCGAGCTTGATGAGCGCCTGGAAGCCGTTGCAGATGCCGAGCATGAGACCGTCGCGGTTTTTCAGCAGATCCATGGTCGCATCCCGCACCTCCGGGTTGCGGAAGAAGGCGGTGATGAACTTGGCCGAGCCGTCGGGCTCGTCGCCGCCGGAGAAGCCGCCGGGGACGAAGATGATCTGGCTGCTGCGCGCAGCGCCGGCAAACCGGCTGATGGAGTCGGCCACGTCCTGCGCGGACTGGTTGTTGAGCACGAGGATCTGCGGCTCAAGTCCGGCGCGCCGCACGGCGCGGGCGGAGTCGTATTCGCAGTTCGTGCCGGGGAACACGGGGATGAGCACCTTGGGCACGGCCACGCCGATCTTGGGTGCGACGCGCTGCACGGTGGGGGCGGACAGCACCGGGACCTGCGTCGTATCGGCTGCCGTGCGGCTCGGGTAGACGGATTCCAGCACGCCCTCGTTGAGCGCAAGCAGCTCCGAAATGGCGGCGCTGTCGGCACCGATGCGCACGATGGACTCTGCGGTGGTGACACCCAGACGGATGGCGTCCGCCGTGTCCTCGGTGAGCTCTGCCACGATCGCGCCGGGATAGAGCGTATTCCAGTCCACGGCCGTGTTTTCGGCGCTGAAGCCGATCTCGTTGCCGAAGGACATATTCATCACGGCCTCGCTCAGACCGTTTTCCACGGCCCACGCGGCGCGGACTTTTCCGCTGCGTGCGAGTGCGTGCAGCGCCTCCCATGCGCTCTTGACGCCATCGGCGTCCGCACCGGAGAACAGGTACACGGGATGACCCGCGGCCTTAAACTCCGTGGAGAGCACCTCGTCCGTTTTCAGCGGCGCGATGGCGAAGGAGATGAGCGTGGGCGGCACATCGAGATCGAGGAACGTGCCGGACATGGAGTCCTTGCCGCCGATGGCGGCAGCGCCGAGCTCAAGCTGGGCGTCCACCGTGCCGAGCAGGGCGGCAAAGGGCTTGCCCCAGCGCTCCGGCTCGGTGCGCAGCTTCTCGAAAAACTCCTGGAAGGAGAGGTAGGCTTTCTTGTAGTCGGCACCGGCGGCGACGAGCTTCGCCATCGAGGTGTAGACCGCGTTGTAAGCGCCGATGTAGGGATCGGTACTCGTCTGCTCCGGGTCGCAGCCCCAGGCCATGACGCTGGCCTGATCCGTCTCCTGACCGGGCAGGACCGGGAACACGGCGGCCATCGCCTGCGCGGGGGAGCGCTGCGTCCTGCCGCCGTACGGCATCAGGATCGAGCCCGCGCCGATGGTGCTGTCAAAGCGCTCCACGAGACCGCGTCGGGAGGCGCAGCGGAGGCTGGAGGCCATCTCGCGCAGGGATCTGAAGCGGGGCTGTGCCAGCGGCGCGCGATCCTTGCGCGCCACGCGCACACCGGCGTGCTTGACAGCGCCGTTGGTGTTGAGGAAGGCACGGCTGAGGTCGGCGATGACCGCACCGTTCCACTCCATGACCATGCGGGCGTCCTCGGTGACGACGGCCACCTGATACGCCTCGAGGTTTTCCGCTTTTGCGGCGCGGATGAAGGCATCTGCGTCCTCGGCGGCGACGACCACGGCCATGCGCTCCTGCGATTCGGAGATGGCGAGCTCCGTGCCGTCGAGACCGTCGTACTTCTTGCGCACGGCATCCAGATCAATGCGCAGACCGTCGGCCAACTCGCCGATGGCAACACTGACACCGCCCGCGCCGAAGTCGTTGCAGCGCTTGATGAGACGGGTCACGTCGCCGTTGCGGAACAGGCGCTGGATCTTGCGCTCCTCGGGCGCGTTGCCCTTTTGGACCTCGGAGGCCATGGTCGCAAGCGATTTCAGGTTGTGGCTCTTGGACGAGCCGGTCGCACCGCCGATGCCATCACGACCCGTGCGGCCGCCCAGCAGGATGACCACATCGCCGGGCGCGGGGCACTCGCGGCGGACGTTGTATGCGGGCGCGGCCGCCACGACAGCGCCGCATTCCAGACGCTTGGCGATGTAGCCCTCGTGATAGAGCTCCGCCACATGACCGGTGGCGAGACCGATCTGGTTGCCGTAGGAGGAGTAGCCTGCGGCGGCGGTCTGGCACAGCTTGCGCTGCGGCAGCTTGCCGGGCAGCGTCTTGTCGAGCGCGACTCTCGGGTCGCCCGCGCCGGTCACGCGCATGGCCTGATGCACATAGGCGCGGCCGGAGAGCGGGTCACGGATGCAGCCGCCGATGCAGGTGGCTGCGCCGCCGAAGGGCTCGATCTCGGTGGGGTGGTTGTGGGTCTCGTTTTTGAACATCAGCAGCCAGTCCTGCGCCTCGCCGTCGACCGTGGCGGTGACGTGGATGGAGCAGGCATTGATCTCCTCGCTCTCGTCGAGCTCCGGCAGCAGGCCGCGCTTTTTGAGGGTCTTTGCGCCGATGGTGGCGATGTCCATGAGCGTCTGGGGGCGCTTGGCTGCCTTTTCCTCGCCGTAGACCTCCACGCGCGCGGCCAGATACCGCTCGTAGGCGGCCTGGATCGCGGGATCGTCGATCTCCACGTTGTCGATGTGGGTGGAGAAGGTGGTGTGGCGGCAGTGATCGGACCAGTAAGTGTCCACCACGCGGATCTCGGTGATGGTAGGCTCGCGGCGTTCATCGTCGCGGAAATAGCGCTGCAGGAACGTCAGATCGTCCAGATCCATGGCGAGACCGAGCTCATCACGCAGCGCATCGAGCGCAGCGCTGTCCATCGCGGTGAAGCCCTCCACGGTGCGCACGGTGGTGGGGATGTCATACTCCATGCGCAGCGTCTCCGGCAGCTCCAGAGATGCCTCGCGGCTCTCGACGGGATTGATGACATACTGCTTGATCGCGGCGATCTCGGCATCTGTCAGCTTGCCCTCGAGCGCATACACGCGCGCGGTGCGCACGAGCGGACGCTCGCCCTGCGACAGGATCTGCACGCACTGCGCAGCGGAATCGGCGCGCTGGTCATACTGACCGGGCAGATACTCCACGGCAAACACCGCGTCGCCCTGCGGCAGCGCGTCCGTCACGATGTCGAGCTGGGGCTCGGACAGCACCGTTTTGACGGTGTAGTCGAACAGCTCCCGGCTGATGCCCTCGAGGTCATAGCGGTTGAACAGGCGCAGCCCCGTCAGGGACTCGATGCCCAGAAATGCCCGCAGATTCTCCAGCAGGGCGCGCGCCTCGTTCGCCAGCGCCGCCTTCTTTTCTACGTATACTCTGTAAACCATGCCTGCGCTCTCTCCCTTCACTGTTCCAGCGCCTTGAGGGCGCGCTGGCCGATGTCATGGCGGTAGAACGCATTGTCAAACTGCACGCTCTGCACCATCGTGTATGCTTTTTCCACGGCGCTCCTGAGATCCTGCGCCGTTGCGGTCACGCCGAGCACGCGCCCGCCGTTGGTCAGCAGCTTGCCGTCGGTCAGCTTTGCGCCCGCCACATAGGTGTGCGCGGCGGTCTCGGCGGGCATCGTGATGGCAAAGCCCTTTTCATAGTGCTCCGGGTAGCCGTCGGACGCCATGATGACGCAGCAGGCCGCGCCGTCAGAGAATTTGACCTCCGTTTCGGCGAGCGTGCCGTTGCGGCAGGCCTGCATGATCGTCAGCAGGTCGCTCTCGAGCAGCGGCAGGACGACCTGTGTCTCGGGGTCGCCGAAGCGGCAGTTGTATTCGATGACCTTCGGGCCGTTCGGCGTCAGCATCAGGCCGAAATACAGGCAGCCGCGGAACGTGCGCCCCTCGGCGTTCATCGCGCGCATGGTGGGCAGAAAGATGGTGTCCATGCATGTACGGGCGATGTCCTCGGTATAATACGGGTTTGGGGCGACGGTGCCCATGCCGCCGGTGTTGAGCCCCTCGTCATGGTCGTGCGCCCGCTTGTGATCCATCGAGGACACCATGGGCACGACGGTCTTGCCGTCCGTAAAGGCGAGCACGGAGACCTCCGGTCCGGTGAGAAATTCCTCAATGACTACCTGACTGCCGCTGTTGCCGAAGGCACGGTCGAGCATGATGGTCTCGACCGCTGCGATGGCGGCTGCGCGATCCTCTGCGATCAGCACACCCTTTCCCAGCGCCAGACCGTCCGCCTTGACGACGACGGGCAGGGGGCAGGTCTTGACATAGTCCATGGCGGCGCCGGCGTCGGTAAACACCTGATACTCCGCTGTCGGGATGCCGTACTTTTTCATCAGATTCTTGGAAAAGACCTTGCTGCCCTCGATGATGGCGGCTTTCGCCTCCGGGCCGAAGCAGGGGATACCGGCGGCCTCCAGCGCGTCCACCGCGCCGAGCACTAGCGGATCGTCCGGTGCGACCACGGCAAAATCAATATCGTGGCTCTTGGCAAAGGCGACCTGCGCGGGGATGTCCTTCGCGCCGATGTCCGCAACGCACACGGCGTCGGCCGCGATGCCGCCGTTTCCGGGCAGGCAGTAGATCGTCTCCACTTCGGGGTTCTCTTTCAGTTTTCTGACGATGGCGTGCTCACGGCCGCCACCGCCGATGACCAGAAGGTTCATGGCGCTCTCCCTCTATCTTCTTAGTATTTTTGTTTGCCGCCGCGCAAATGCCAAGCGGGATCTGTGCGGCGGCAAAAACGGATATGCGTGTGATGATTCAGTGGTGGAACAGGCGCGCGCCGGTGAAGGCCAGCACCATGCCGTACTTGTCGGCGGTGGCGATGACGTGGTCGTCGCGGATCGAGCCGCCCGGCTCTGCGATGTAGGTCACGCCGGATTTTCTCGCGCGCTCAACATTGTCGCCGAAGGGGAAGAACGCGTCGCTGCCGACGGTGACGCCGGTCTGCGTTGCGATCCATGCCTTCTTTTCCTCGGCGGTCAGCACCTCGGGGCGCACCTTGAAGGTGTTCTGCCACACGCCGTCTGCCAGCACGTCCTCATACTCGTCGGAGGTGTAGACGTCGATGGCGTTGTCGCGGTCGGGACGGCGGATGTCATCCACGAACTGCAGCGCAAGGACCTTCGGGTGCTGGCGCAGGTACCAGTTGTCCGCCTTCTGTCCGGCCAGACGCGTGCAGTGGATGCGGCTCTGCTGGCCGGCGCCCACACCGATGGCCTGACCGTCCTTGACGTAGCAGACGGAGTTTGACTGCGTGTACTTGAGCGTGATGAGGGCGACGATCATGTCGATCTTCGCGTTCTCGGGCAGATCTTTGTTCTCCGAGACGATGTTCGTGAGCATGTTCTTATCGATCACGAGGTCGTTGCGCCCCTGCTCGAAGGTGATGCCGAACACGTCCTTGTGCTCCGTCGCGGCGGGCAGATAGTCCGGGTCGATCTGCACGACGTTGTAGTTGCCCTTTTTCTTGGTTTTCAGGATCTCCAGCGCCTCATCGGTGTAGCCCGGGGCAATGATGCCGTCGGAAACCTCGTCCTTGAGGTAGCTTGCGGTCGCAGCGTCACAGGTATCGGACAGTGCCGCCCAGTCACCGTAGGAGCACAGGCGGTCAACGCCGCGCGCGCGGATGTAGGCGCAGGCGATGGGCGTGAGCTCCGCGGCCGGGTCGACGAAGTAGATCTTCTTGTCCACCTCGCTCAGCGGCATGCCGACGGCCGCACCGGCGGGGGACACGTGCTTGAAGCTGGCAGCGGCGGGCAGACCGGTGGCGGCCTTGAGCTCCTTGACGAGCTGCCAGGAGTTGAGCGCGTCGAGCAGGTTGATGTAGCCTGGCTTGCCGTTGAGGACAGCGAACGGCAGGTCAGACCCGTCACGCATAAAGACTCGGGACGGCTTCTGGTTGGGGTTGCAGCCATATTTCAGTTCCAGCGCATTCATATCGTTACGGCCTCCTTAATCGCCCAGATTTTTGTTGAACAGGCGCACCTCGCCGTTCACGTTCGTGTAAAGGGATACCTTGTTGTCCGCGTTGAGTGCCTGCCAGACTTCCTCCGGCGTCGGCACGGTGACCTCCAGCGGCTCGCCGGCGAAGGTCGGCAGGGGACTGCCGTCGCCCTGATAGGTGCTGATGAAGTATCCCTGTCCGGCGTCGACGCCCTCATAGCAGAAAAATTCGCGCAGGCAGTGCCCGTTTTTGCGCTTGAGGATCGAGAGCTCAAACGAGCCGTCGGCATTGAGGATGGCAGAGATGCGCGGCGTCCAGTTCGGGTCATCCGGCTCGTATTCGCGGGTCATGAGCCCCTTGCGGAAGTCGCCGTACCGGCAGACGGTGTCCGTCTGGTCGCCGTTCGTGACCACGAGCGCGCTGCCCATGGTGCGCACGGGGTGGTAGATGATGAGGCTGGGATCTTCCAGCTTCGCGGGGTCATACGCCTCGGTGCGGATGCCGTCGCCCGTCGTGACAAAGATGCGGTTGCGGCTGTTGGCGCTGCGCCCCATGATGAAATAGTAGACGAGGTCACGGCTGACAAGAATGCCGCGGCCGGGATAGGGATTTTCCCGCAGAAGGGTGAGAAAGTCAAGCATTGCGCTTCTCCTTTACGATTTGTTCCGAGACCAGCTCCGCCGCCTGCGGCAGGAGCTGCCATTCCGCCTGCTCCATGACCCGGCGCTGGAGCGTTTCGGGCGTGTCATCCGGCAGGACCTCCACCGCCTTTTGCAGCAGGATGCGTCCGCCGTCCGGGATCTCATTGACAAAATGCACCGTCGCGCCCGTGACCTTCACGCCCGTTCGAAGCGCCGCTTCGTGGACCTTCAGACCGTACATCCCCTTGCCGCAGAACGCGGGGATCAGGGAGGGGTGCACGTTCAGGATGCGCGACGGCCAGCGCGCGGTGAAGTCCGCGCTCAGGATGGTCAGGAAACCGGCCAGCACGATCAGGTCGATCTCCTGCTGCGCCAGAAGCGCCGACAGCGCCGCCTCAAAGGCGGCCTGACCGCCGCACTGCTTCGGTGAGATCGTCTGCGCGCGGATGCCGGCATTGGCCGCCCGCGTCAGCGCGTAAGCGCCCTCGTTGGACGAGACTACCAGCGTGATCTCACCGTGGGCAAGCGTGCCCGCCGCCTGTGCGTCGAGCAGCGCCTGCAGGTTTGTGCCGCCGCCGGAGACCAGCACGGCGATCTTTGCTTTGTTCATAGTCAGGTCTTCTCCTTTGTCGGCATGCTGTTTCAGCATAGACGGATTTTTTCTTCGCCGGTGACGATCTCGCCGCAGACGTAGGCGTCGATGCCCTCGGCCCTGAGCGCGCCGAGCGCCGCCTCGGCGGTCTCGGGGCTGACGACGACGACCATACCCACGCCCATGTTGAAGGTGTTGAACATATCGTGCTCGTCGATGCCGCCCTTGGCCTGCAGCAGACCAAAGACAGCGGGGGTGCGGATCGCGGCCTTGTCGATCTTGGCGCACAGCCCGTCGGGGATGCAGCGCGGGATGTTTTCGTAGAAGCCGCCGCCGGTGATGTGGCTCACGCCGCGCACGTCGGCAGCGTCGATGCAGCGCAGAACAGGCTTGACGTAGATCACGGTCGGGCGCAGCAGCGCCTCGCCCAGCGTCTCGCCGAGCTCGTCATAGTAGCGGTTGAGATCGGTGTTCTCCACGTCGAACACCTTGCGCACGAGCGAATAGCCGTTGGAGTGGAAGCCGGACGAGGGCAGCGCCAGCACCACGTCGCCCGCCGCCATGCGGCCGGAGTCGATGACCTTCGGCTTGTCCACGAGACCGACGGTGAAGCCGGCCAGATCGTAGTCGTCGGCCGCCATCATGCCGGGATGCTCGGCCGTCTCGCCGCCGATGAGGGCGCAGCCGGCCTGCACGCAGCCCTCGGCAACGCCGGAGACGATGGACGCGACCTTTTCGGGCACGTTCTTGCCAATGGCGATGTAGTCGAGGAAAAACAGGGGCTTTGCGCCGCAGCAGATCACGTCGTTGACACACATGGCCACGCAGTCGATACCGATGGTGTCGTGCTTACCCATGAGCTCGGCCAGACGCAGCTTCGTGCCGACGCCGTCCGTGCCCGAGACGAGCACAGGCTCGCTCATGCCGGTGACATCGGGGGCGAACAGGCCGCCGAAGCCGCCGATATCCGACACCACGCCGGGGATGTGTGTGCGCTTGACGTCATCGCGCATGAGCCTGACGCCTTCGTAACCGGCCGTGATGTCCACACCGGCTGCCGCGTAAGCGGCGGATCGAGAGTTTTCCATGTCGATTATTCCTTTCCGTTCCAGCAGTACGTGCAGACCTTGTCCCGGTCGATGCCGATGGCCTCCAGCACGCCGTCAAGAGATTGGTATCCGAGTGAGTCAAAACCGAATTTTTCGCAGATGGAGCTCAGCAGGCACTTTCCGCGCTCGGTAGAGGCGTCGGCGTATTCGTCGAGATGCTTCTGCCCCTCGTCGCCCTCGAGCTCCTGCACCACGCGCCGCGCCAGCAGCTCCATGTCGGAATTGCCGCGCGAGAAGTTCAGATACTTGCAGCTGTACATGATGGGCGGGCAGGCAGAGCGCATGTGCACCTCTTTCGCGCCCGACTCGTAGAGGAAGTCCACCGTCTCACGCAGCTGCGTGCCGCGCACGATGGAGTCGTCCACGAACAGCAGCTTTTTCCCCTCGATGAGCTCGGACACGGGGATCTGCTTCATCTTGGCCACCTGATTGCGCACTTCCTGATTGTCCGGGGTGAACGAGCGCGGCCATGTGGGCGTGTACTTGACAAAGGGTCTGGCAAAGGGCTTGCCGCTGCGGTTGGCGTAGCCGATGGCGTGCGGCACGCCGGAATCCGGCACGCCCGCGACGTAGTCCACATCGGGCAGGCGGCCCTGCGCGAGTTCCTGCCGCGCCATGATGTTGCCGTTGTGATAGCGCATGACCTCGACGTTCACGCCCTCGTAATTCGAGTTGGGGTATCCGTAGTACGTCCAGAGGAAGCCGCAGATCTTCATCTCCTCGCCCGCAGGAGAGACGGTCTCGTAGCCGTTTCGCGTCAGCGCCACGATCTCGCGCGGGCCGAGCTCATAGGCATCCTCATAGCCGAGCTTGTGATAGGCAAACGATTCAAACGAGACGCACAGACTGCCGTCCGGATGCTTGCCGACCAGAACGGGCAGCCGTCCCAGCTTGTCGCGGGCGGCCAGAATGCCGTCCGGCGTCATCAGCAGGATCGTGATGGAGCCGCGGATCATCTCCTGCGCGTACAAAATGCCCTCCACGAGGTTTTCCTTCATGTTGATGAGGGCGGCGACCAGCTCCGAGACGTTGACCTTACCGCTGCTCTGCGCCATGAACTGGTGTCCGTGGTCGGAGAAGTAGGTGTCGATCAGCTCGTCGATGTTATTGATGATGCCCACCGTGCAGATGGCATACAGACCGAGGTGCGAGCGCACAAGCAGCGGCTGCGGGTCCGTGTCGCTGATGCAGCCGATGCCGACGTAGCCCTTGAACTCGTGCAGGTTGCCCTCAAACTTTGTGCGGAAGGGCGTGTTTTCAATGTTGTGGATCTCACGCACAAACCCGTTTTCGTGCCCGTAGACCACCATTCCGCCCCGGCGTGTGCCGAGGTGGGAGTGGTAGTCCGTGCCGAAAAACACATCCAGTCCCACTTCACGGTGGGAAAACGCTCCGAAATATCCGCCCATTACGCGAAAAACAGCTCGGAGAGCGTCATGGGATCCACGTACTGGCCGTCCTTATAGACGCGCATATTGCCGCTGGCGACCTCGTCGATGAGCATGACACTGCCGTCGGGCGCGTAGCCGAACTCAAACTTGATGTCATAGAGCTCCATGCCCTTTTCCTTCAGGTCGTCGGCGACGATCTTCGTGATCTGCTGGGTCTGCGCCTTCAGATCCTCGTACTGCGCGTCGGTCATCACGCCCAGCGCGACCAGCGCGTCCTTGGTGATCAGCGGATCGCCCTTGGCGTCGTCCTTCAGGGTCGTCTCGACGTAGTAGGGCAGGTCGGCGCCGGACTCGATGAGGTCGCCGTAGCGGCGGATGAACGAGCCGACGGCCTTGCGGCGGCAGATAACTTCCAGACCGTGGCCAAAGACCTTGGCGGGGAGAACTTCCATGGTGGTATTGCTCAGGTCGGCACTGACAAAGTGGGTCTTGATGCCGGCGGCATTGATCTTCTCAAAGAAGTAGATGCTCATGCGCAGGTTCACATCGCCCACACCGTCGATGGTCAGGCCCACGGCGTTCTCACCGGGATCGAACACGCCGTCCTTACCGGTGCAGTCGTCCTTGAACTTGAGCAGGTAGTTGCCGTTTTCCAGCGCGTAAACATTTTTGGTCTTGCCAGTGTAAACAAGTTCCATGATGATACCTCCAAAATAATTGTTAATCGGGGTTGTGTGGATGTTCGTTGTCCTGAAAAGGGGACTCTGCGCTGCGCCGTCGCTCAGCAGGAGAGCTCCGCCTGAAGCTTGGCTTCCTTCGCGGCGATCTGCTGCGCCATCTCGACACGCTGCGCGTCGAGCTTTTCGGCCAGCGCCTCGTCGCTGACGGCGAGGATCTGCGCCGCGAGCACAGCGGCGTTTTTCGCGCCGTTGATGGCCACGGTCGCTACCGGGATGCCGCTGGGCATCTGCACGGTAGACAGCAGGGCGTCCAGCCCGTCGACCGCGCCGCCCTTCATGGGGATGCCGATGACCGGCAGGGTGGAGTTGCCGGCAAACGCGCCCGCGAGGTGCGCCGCCATTCCGGCTGCGCAGATGAGCACGCCGAAGCCGTTGGCGCGGGCGTTTTTGGCGAAGTCCGCCGCAGCGACCGGGGAGCGGTGCGCGCTGAGGATGTGCGCCTCGTAGGGGATGCCAAAGGCGTCGAGCTGCTGACAGGCCGCCTTGACGACCGGCCAATCAGAGTCGCTGCCCATAATGACTGCTACTTTTTTCATGAGATCCTCCTTAAAAAGATGAAATGAAAATAAAAAAAGGGTAAACCCGTTGCCCATGGAATCCCATGGTTACAGGTTTGCCCAGACGGTCGACAGTTCGTATTACAGCAGGCTCCCATGTGGTGTGCTCCACGTTCCGTCAGTTGCCTGTGCTTTCAATATGTTCATTATCTCAGACGCAGCGGGAAAAGTCAATTCCCGACGCAGCATTTTCCATGGGAGCACGACACAAAAATTCCATCCGTTCGCAGCTTTTTTTCGCTGATATGTGCAAGCGCCGCGCCCCTTTACGCATCCGCACGCTTGCTCGGCGTGTGCGCACAGAGAGAAAAATGTGCGGCAGCAGGGAAACGTAAGCGAGGACTTCCTGCCTTTTGACCATTGGCCAGTCCATTTTTGGCACTTTCTGTGTCATTTTGTGTGCGCATTCACTAAAAAAGTGCACAAAAATACAAAAAATATATTATTTTGACGTTCGTGGAAGTTGTTTACCGGCAAAAATGTGCTATAATTGACCAAAATCTACTACCCATAACGTGTTCTTACATTAAAACATAAGAAAATGACCTGCGCTTTGGCGGCAACTCCACGGATACAAATGCGAAGAGAAAAGAGAAATGAGAGATGGGAGAGAATGATGGAGACGGCGATATTCTATCCGGGCGCGAAAAATGATACCGTGCAGCGTGTGATGTACATAGAGCGGCCCTGCGTCGCCGGAAAGTGGGTATATCTAACCGTTAAGAGGACGCTTGACACTTGCTTTGCATTGATCGGGCTGATCGTGTTTACGCTTCCGATGTCGGTCATCGCGCTGATCATCGCACTCGACTCGCCGGGCGATCCGATTTTCAAGCAGGAGCGTCTGGGCAAGGACGGCAAGCCGTTCATCATGTACAAGTTCCGCTCCATGTGCAAAGATGCCGAGCGGGACGGACCGCGATGGGCGGATGCGGATGATGCGCGCTGCACGCGCTTTGGCGCGTTCTTGCGCCGGACGCGGCTCGATGAGCTTCCGCAGATCTGGAACATTCTCAAGGGCGAGATGAGCTTTGTCGGCCCGCGGCCGGAGCGTGCGTGCTTCTACAGGAAGTTCGAGCAATACATCATCGGCTTTTCCAACCGCCTGACCGTGATTCCCGGATTGACCGGTTATGCGCAGGTCAACGGCGGCTACGACCTGAAGCCGGAGGAGAAGATCATTTACGATATGGTGTATATCGAGCGCAGGTCGGTCTGGATGGATCTGCGCTGCATTTTAAAAACCGTCAGCGTGGTGCTGCGCGGAGACGGCGCACGATGAAGATGAAAAAAACGCATTTGGAGGGGAACCGCTCTATGAATGACGATAACAGACCGCGAGGCGCTGCCGGAGGCAGCGAGATCGCCTTTGGGGATATCCTGAAGCTTCTTCTGTCCAGGTTTCACTGGGTGCTGCTGGCGGGCGTTGTTGCGGCCGCGCTGGTTTACACGGCGATCACCGTGTTTGTCACGCCGACGTATCAGTCCCGCGTGAGCTTTTACGTTTACAACAGCGCGAACAACGCCGCACACGATACGATCAATAACAGTGATCTGCAGGCGGCGGAGAGCCTTGCCGCGACGTATTCGAAGATTTTGGAGAGCAATTCCGTCCTGGATTCCGTCCTGACGGATATCCGCGGGGAGACGGCACTGTCGAGAAAAGAGCTCAACCGCATGGTGCAGGTCTCCGTCATTTCGGACACGCAGCTGCTGGAGGTGGTGGTGACTTCTGCCGATCCGAAGCTTGCCTGCCGGATCGCGGACGCATTTGCGACGGTTGCGCCGACGGAGATCGTCCGCATCACCAAAGCGGGCGGTGTGGAGGTCGTTGACCGGCCGGAGGTGGCGCAGGAAAAGACTGCGCCGAGAACCGGGTTTGACAGCGCGATTGGCTTTGTGCTCGGTGTGATCGTGATCTCGGTCATTCTTGTGCTGCGTATGCTGGCGGATACGACGATCTATCTGCCGGGGGATCTTGCGCAGGCGGCGGATGTGACGATGCTCGCCGCGATACCGGAGATCAACATCGCGGATGACGCGCATACCGGCTGGATACTGACGGAGGGAGGAACGGCAGTTTCCTGTGAAAAGGAAAGCCGCTCGCAAAGGGATTCAAGAGACGGCCCTGACCAATCAAAGCGGCTGCTGACCAAAGAGTCGCCGTTTGCGATCAAAGAGGCCTATGTAAAGCTGCGCACCAGCCTGCTGTTTTGCATGACGGCGGATAAGGAGCGCCCCTGCTCGACCTTTGCCGTCACGAGCGCAAAGCCATCGGAGGGCAAGAGCCTCACGGCGGCAAACATCGCCATCAGCTATGCCATGCTCGGCAAGCGCGTTCTGCTTGTCGATGCGGATATGCGCAAAGCGGGGCAGCGCAGTCTCTGGAGCGTGCGAAGCTCTGCCGGCCTGTGTGACTTTTTGGCGAAGATCAGCCGGCTCGAGCTTGCCAAGGTGACGGATCTGCCGCTGTGGATCGTCTGCACCGGTACGATCCCGCCAAACCCGTCCGAACTGCTCTCGTCCGAGCGCATGAGGCGCTTCGCGGCGGAGAGCGCCGAGACCTACGATTATGTGATCATCGACACGCCGCCGATCAACACGGTGGCGGATGCGCAGATCATCTCCACCTATGTCGACGGTGTGGTGCTCGTAACGAGATCCGGCGTGACGACCACGGATGAGCTCAATGACGCCAAGGACGCCGTGCTGCGCGCAGGCGGGAACCTGTGCGGCGTGGTGCTCAACGATATGAATATGAAGTCCGGAAACTATGCCTGCAAATATATGCATAAATACGGCGGCAAGTACGGATATCCGTATTCGTATTCCGATCCCTATGAAGCGCAGTAACGGCACGATCGACCTGTCGCTGGACTACCATGCGCACGTGCTGCCCGGCTGTGACCATGGGAGCGATGGGCTTGAGACGTCCCTGCGGCAGTTGGATATGGCGGCTGCGGCCGGCATCCGAACGGTCTGCGCGACGCCGCACTTTTACCCGCACAGGGAATCGGTGGAATCCTTTCTGCGCCGCAGGGCAGAGTGCGCGCAGCTGCTGCGTGCGCATCTGCCGGAACAAGCGCCGCAGGTTTGCCTCGGCGCGGAGGTGCTCATCTGCGACGGGATGGAGCGGCTTGACGGCTTGCACCGCCTGTGCCACGAGGGCACGAATGAGCTGCTGCTCGAGATGCCGTTTTATGCGTGGCCGGCGTCTGTCCGGGACACGCTGTATCATCTGCTGGATCTGCAGGATATACAAATTGTCCTTGCGCACGCCGAGCGCTATCCGGCTGCGGACATCGGGCAGCTGGCGCGCGACGGTGTGCCGCTGCAGCTCAATGCCGCGTGCCTGACAAAGCCGCTGCACCGCAAGTGCTGTCTCACATGGATCGAAAACGGCTGCGTGCGCTATCTCGGCAGTGACATCCATATGCTCGGCAGCGGCTATCAGGATTGGGAGAAGTGTGCAAGGCTGCTGGAAAAGAGAATGCCATGAAACAAGATGCTCTGACAGGCGCGGCCGGCAGGCAGCCGCTGGTTTCCGTGATCATGCCCGCATACAATGCGGAGAAATATATTGAAGAAGCCATTGCTTCCGTGTGCGCCCAGACGTATGAAAACTGGGAGCTGCTGATCCTGGACGACGGCTCTGCTGACCGCACAGCCGAGATCGCGCAGGCCTATGCGCAGCAGGATGCACGCATTCGGGTCTTGCGCAATCCGCAGAACATGGGCGCTGCACACACAAGAAACCGGGGCTTTGATCTCGCGCAGGGAGAATGGATCGCGCTGCTCGACAGCGATGACAGGTGGCGCGTACAGAAGCTGGAAAAACAGCTTGCGCTCGCTGTGCACAGCGGATCAAGGCTGCTGTACACGTCTTATGCGCTCTTTGCGGATACAGAGCGGGAGATGCGTGTCTACCGCGTTCCGCAGTCGGTGGATTACCGCCGGCTGCTCGGCGAAAATGTCATCGGCTGCTCTACCGTGCTGCTTCATCGATCGCTGTTGGAGCGGTTTCGCTTTTGCGAGGACGTGTTCCATGAGGACTATGCGCTGTGGCTGGCGATCCTGCGCGGCGGGGGCTCTGCTGCCGGTTGTACCGAGGTGCTGGTTGACTGGCGCATTTCAGAGCAGTCAAGATCGTTTGACAAACGCGCCGCGGCCGTGAACCGCTGGCGGATCTACCGGGACGTTGAGCGGCTCTCGCTGCCGCGATCAGCCGGAGCGTTTTTTACCTACGCGCTCCATGGCGTGCGTAAGCACGGGAGGATCTGACCATGGAAGAAGTGAAGGTTATGACTGCGCATCAGGCGCTCCTGCTGGAGATGCTCAAGGACTTTGACGCTGTGTGCCGCAGGCACCACATATCCTATCAGCTCTTCGCCGGAACGGCGTTGGGCGCCGTTCGTCACCACGGCTTCATCCCGTGGGACGACGATGTGGATGTGATCCTCATGCGCAGCGAATATGACCGCCTGCTCGCAGAAGCGGCAGGGGACTTGGATCCTGAGCGCTACTATGTGCAGCGGGAAAACAGCGCGCACTGGCCTATGCAGTTTTCCAAGCTGCGCAGAAACCACACGGCCTGCATCGAAAAATATCATCCGAAAGACCCGCTTGTCCATCAGGGCGTCTACATAGACATTTTCCCGTGCGACAATCTTTCGGACCGGCCGCTGATGCGGCGGTTGCAGTTTGCGGCGTCCAGGGCGATCATTGCCAAGGCACTCTATGCGCGCGGCTATGAGACGGACAGCGTGGCGAAAAAAGTGTTCATGCAGCTTTGCCGTCCGCTGCCGCGCCGGGTGCTGGAAGCGCTCTGCATGCGCAGAGGAGACGACCGGACCGCGCTGCTGCATTCGTTTCTGGCGGCCGGAAAACGGTTTGAGAAAAACCTGCTCCCGCGTGCGTGGCTGACAGAGTCGGTCGGGCTCCCGTTTGAGGATGGCGTGTTCCCGGTCACGGCGCATTATGATGCGCTGCTGACGCAGCTGTACGGAAACTGGCGTGCGCTTCCGTCTCCGGAGGCACGCAGGTGTAAGGAGCACGCGGCAATCATCGATCTCGAGCGCTCCTACACGGACTATCTCGCTGCACAGCGGGCGATGCGTATTGATGTCTGCACGCGGAGCATCCGCTGACTGCCGGAGGAATGTATGGATAGAGTAGAGGTTGTCTGCGTCACCATGGGGCAGAAGGACTTGACGATCGCGGATAAAATGCACATTACCGGCGATGCCGTGTTTGGCAATCAGGCCGACGGATACCGCAAAGAGACACAGTCAAACGCAGGGCGCACGCTGCGCATGATCACCACGGACACGCGGGGCGTCGGCGTCAACCGCAACATTGCGCTGCTGCACGCGACCGGGGATATCCTGCTTTTTGCCGACGATGATATCTGCTATGCTGACGGTTATGCCGATGGTGTGCGCCGCGCCTATGCGCAGCATCCGGATGCGGATATGATCCTTTTTTCCCTGGACATAACGCAGGGCGGGCGTGTGATCCGCCGGATCAAAAACCGCGACGGACGCCTGCGTTTTCACCGCGCTCTGCGGTATGGGACGTGCGTTTGCTCCATCCGCCGGGACAGTCAACGCCGGGCGAACATCTGGTTTTCCACGCTCTTCGGCGGCGGCACGAACTATGCCCACGGGGAGGACACGCTGTTTTTGTGTGACGCGTTTCGTCGAGGGCTTCGAGTGTATACGAGCAGCTTCTGTCTGGGTACCTGTGCCAAGGACGCGTCCACCTGCTTTCACGGCTTTGATGAGAAGTATTTTCACGATCAGGGCGTTTTGTATCGGGCGGCATTCGGTGCGGCTGCAGCGCCGCTGTGCCTGCGCTTTTGCCTGAAGCGGTACAGTGCGTACCGGGAAGAGATGACCTTCTTCCGTGCTCTGTGGGCGATGTACCGGGGCACACGTGAGACGCCGAGAGATAAGCGGCCGCAGCGCGGTACCGGAGCAAAATGAGTGGAGCGCGCATGACTGTGCCTCCGATCCGAACGGGGACGCATTTGTGAGTCTCTCCAATGCGCGTGACAGGAGTATGAGCAGAATGGTCGATGCAAGAGATGACAGAGCAAAACGGAATATAGCAACGGCTTTGTGCAACCAGCTGATCACGACTGCCTGCGGGATCGTTACTCTGCGCGTTTTGCTCGCGTCCTTCGGCTCGGAGGCGTACGGCATATGTGCGTCCATTACACAGTTTCTTTCCTACATCATGCTGCTTGAAAGCGGGATCGGCGGCGTTGCGCGCGCAAAACTGTATGCACCGCTGGCTCGGCGCGATATGTGCGAGGTCAGCGCGGTATACAATGCGATCCGGCGCTTTTTTTATTATGTCGCAGCCGCATTTGTTGTCTACAGTATTTTGCTCGGTTTGACCTATCACGATCTCGCAGGCGTAACGCTTTATTCCAGGCCGTATATTTTCGCGCTGGTGCTCACGATCGGCCTGTCAACGCTTGCAAAATATATGGGCGGTTTGGCGAACCTGACACTGATCGTTGCCGACCAAAGGCAGTATGTCAACAACTGCATCATGATCGCAGCTGCGGTCGTCAATGCAGCCGCAGTGGTTTTGCTGACGCAGCTCAAGACGCAACTGCTCTGGGTGAAGCTTGGGAGCAGTTTGATCTTTGCCGTGCGGCCGCTGCTGTACCGGCTTTATGTGAGAAAGCGCTATCCGCTGCCGAAGGCCGGAAAGACAAGCGCGGTTTTGGACCAGAAATGGACGGGGATCGGTCAGCACATCGCGTATTTTTTGCACATGAATACCGATATCGTGCTGCTTACGTTGTTTGCGGATGTAAAGCTGGTTGCAGTATATGCCGTTTACAGCATGGTCATCGGCAGTGTTCGCGCAATCACGGAATCGTTTTCCAGCGGCATGGAGGCGAAGTTTGGAGAACTGATTGCAAAAGGACGGCTTGACCGACTGCGGCGTGCTTTCCGGCGGTATCAGACGCTGATCGTCTCTGTCTCGGTCGTGCTGTTTTCTTGCACGGGGGCCCTGATCGTACCCTTCGTCCGTCTCTATACCAAGGGAATTACCGATGCCGACTACATACAGCCGGTGTTTGCGTTGGTCCTGCTGATGGCGGAGGCTGTCAACTGCATGATGCTGCCGTGCTCCGGCTTGCCGGCCGCGGCAAACCGTTTTCGGCAAACGCGATGGGGTGCTTATGGGGAAGCGGCGATCAATATCATTCTTTCCTGCGCTTTGACCCATTGGAGTCCGCTGATCGGCGTTGCGCTGGGTACCTTGACCGCAACGGTGTTTCGCAGCGTCTACTACATGGCCTATTCCGGCAGACACATCCTGCACATTCCGCTTTCGAAGCTGCTGGTACGGTTCGCGGCAGCTGCCGCGCTGCTGGGTGTGCTCACTGCAGCAGGCTGTCGGCTGCTGCAAGACATTGCAATCGACAACTATTTTCAATGGGTTTTGTGGGGACTTGCGACCTTGTCAGCGGTTGGCGCTCCGACCGCATTCTATTGTTGGAAGCGCTTGAGGGAAGCGAAACATGAAACGAATTCTGATCGTAAATAACAATATGCATATCGGCGGTGTGCAAAAAGCGCTGCTGAACCTGCTGCAGACACTGCATGCCGATTACGACATCACGCTGCTTTTGTTTTATCGCGGCGGCGCGCTGCTCAACGAAGTGCCTTCGGATGTGCACGTGTGTGCTGCTGGCGGTGCATTTCGCTATTTTGGCATGACGAAAAACGATGTGTTGACGGTTCGTGACCGGCTGCTGCGCGCGTTTTGGGCAGGGATGACGCGCGTGCTTGGCATGCCCTTCAGCACACGGCTCGCCTGTTTGCTGCAAACTCGCATACAGGGGTTTGATGCGGCGATCTCTTTTTTGCACAGCGGGGCGGCGCATACATTTTACGGCGGGTGCAATGCGTTTGTCCTCAACTGCGTGGATGCAAAAAAGAAGATCACGTATCTTCACTGCGATTACGGACGGATCCGCGCCGCTTCGGCGTATCATGCCGGTCTCTACCAGCGGTTTGACGAGATCGTGGCGTGCTCCGACGGCTGCAGGCGCGCGTTTTTGAATGTCCACCCGCAGCTTGCATGCAAAACGTGCGTTATTCCGAATTTCCAGAATGATGCGGCGATTGTTCGCTTGGCAAAAGCGCAGCCGGTCAATTTGGACCATGGACGGCTGAATGTTCTGACCGTCGCCAGATTCGGGCGCGAAAAGGGGATCGTGCGTGCACTGCATGCAGTGGCTGCATTGGGGGCGCAGCGCGGCGGGATGCGTTACTATCTCATTGGAGACGGTCCGGAGTATGCCGAGGCGCAAAAGGTCATAACAGAGCTGGGACTTGACGATACAGTCGTTTTGCTTGGCGCGATGGAAAATCCATATGGCTATATGCGGGCAGCGGATGTGCTCCTGATCCCATCTTTTTCTGAGGCCGCACCGATGGTCATCCATGAGGCTGCCTTGCTTGGTACACCGATTTTAACGACCGAGACCTCATCGGCGGTCGAGATGGTGCAAGACACGGGCTTTGGCTGGGTGTGCCCCAACACGCAAGCGGGGATCACACGGGGGCTGCGCCAGCTGCTGGATGCACCGCAGATGCTGCGGGCGCAGCGCGAGGTGCTTGACGGAGTCGCGTTTGATGCGGCAGCGGCAAGACGCAAATTTTCGGAGTTGATCAACGGTTATGATGACGACACAACTTGATCACGGCGGTGTTGTAAGGACGGGCATTGGCGGAGCCGGTACGCTGTTTGGCTGCCTTTTGATCGCGCTGCTGCTCTGTATTGTGCAGATCAGCGGGAGCAAGATGCTGATCGCGGCCTGCTTGGCTGCCTTTCTGGCCTTTCATTTCTGGTCGTGCTTTCAAAACGATGCTATGTGCGTGCTGCTGTTTTTTCTCCCTTGGAGCCCGCTTTTGCGGACAGATCGCAGCAGCATCTCGTTTTTTACCATTGCATTGCTTGTGACATGCTTGTATTATTGGCAGAGAGACGGTTTTCGCTTGGCGCTGTATCAGATCCTGGTGACGGCATTTCTCGCGGTCACGACGCTGATCGCAAAGGCAATCCAGTCGAACCCCATTGAGAATCACTATCTGTTCTTTTTCATGATGCTTCTGCTGTTCCCGTGCGTGGCAAAGGGACTTTCCGGCGCAGTCAGTTTTTCGAGACTGACCCTGTTTTTTGCCTGCGGCATCATTATGGCCGCGCTTTCCGCCCGACAGATCGTGGCGTATCCGAACATTTCTCAGTACATCAAAGTAGATTCGTATCTGAAGATCACGCGGCTGTCCGGCTATTACCGTGACCCGAACTTCTACTGCGCGCATATTACCGCCTGCCTCGCCGGCGTCCAGCTGCTCATGAGCAGGGAACGGCGGCACAGCCGGCAGATCGTCTGGCTCGGCGTTATGATGGTTCTTGTCTACTGCGGGCTGCTCTCAGCCTCGAAATCCTTCGTGGTCGTCTTGGCCTGCCTGTTTCTTGTCTGGGTTCCGGTCCTGCTCACCGGAGGTCATGTGAAAAGAGGCATCGCCATCCTCGCGGGCGTTGCGTGCGCAGCAGCGGTCATGCTTTTGTCCGCAGCGGTTCAAGACCTGCTGCACATGGTGATGTCCCGCTTTTCGTATGCGGCTAACGTTTCGGATCTGACGACACACCGGTCGGAAATATGGCGGATGTATCTGCATGACATTAGCCACGATCCCGTGCTGATACTGCTCGGCTCCGGCTTTACCAGCGTCACGCTCGGATCAAAGACCTCGCACAATACTATCATTCAAGGTGCGTTCCAGTTTGGCCTGATCGGGCTTCCGGTGCTGTGTGCGTGGCTGGTAATGACGCTCAAGCGAGCAAGCGGCAGGAGCGGTTGCCGGAAAAATGCCTTTTTGCTCATGTGTGTTGGTGTTGTGCTGCCGTGGATGGCGCTGGACATTTTGTTTTTCGATGAGTTTTTCCTGCTGCCTGCCTATGCGGTGATCGGCGCTGGCTATGCGGTGCCGGAAACAAATTATAGTGCCGGAAATGTCGTGCGCGCTGTGGAAAGGACGAGGTGAACGTATGCAGATCATTTATGAACTGTCCTGGCTATGGACGCTGCTGGGCATTGCGCTCGCGGCAGCAGCGGTCTGCGTGGCCGCCGCCGCGCTGATCGCGCGGGCATCGCAGAAGCGATTGGGTAAGAAAACGGCCGTGCTGATCGGCGTCGCGGCATTCGCGCTCGCCGTTGTGGTCGTCATTCTGCTTGCCCGCACGGCGATGCCGCTTTGAACGAAAGGGAGACTTGCCATGCCGCTGCAGATCGTCAGAAACGACATTACACATATGCAGGTTGATGCCATCGTCAACGCCGCAAACGCCTCGCTCTCGGACGGCGGCGGTGGGGTGGACGGCTGCATCCACCGCGCCGCCGGTCCGGAGCTGCTGGCGGAATGCAAAGCGCTCGGCGGCTGCGAGGCCGGGCATGCGAAGCTCACGAAGGGCTATGCGCTGCCGTGCCGGTATGTTATCCACACGGTCGGCCCGCGCTGGTGCGGCGGCGCGCACGGAGAGCGAGAGCTACTCGCTGCCTGCTACCGGTCGTCGCTTGCGCTCGCGCTGGAGCACGGCTGTGCGTCGGTCGCGTTTCCGCTCATCGCCTCCGGTGTCTACGGGTTTCCGAAGGATCTGGCGCTCAGGACGGCGATCGACGCCATCGGCGATTTCCTGCTTGCGCACGATATGACCGTCTACCTCGTCATCTTTGACCGCAAGGCGTATCAGATCGGCAGTAAGCTGTTTGCGGACATCACGGCGTATATTGACGACCGCTATGTTGCAGCACATTCGGATGAGCGCCGTGCACGCCAGCGCCGCATGGAGGCGTATCCGGTCTGCGATGCATCCGTGTGCATGCAGGCGGACGCAGCGCCGGCACCGCGCGCCGTCGGAGTGCAGCACCCAGGCACGCTCAAAGACGCACTCGAGCAGCTCGACGAGAGCTTTTCCGAGATGCTCCTGCGCAAGATCGACGAGCGCGGCATGACGGATGCGCAGTGCTACAAAAAGGCGAACATCGACCGCAAACTCTTTTCGAAGATCCGCTCGGACAAGGGATATAAGCCTTCCAAGCCGACGGTCATCGCCTTTGCCATCGCTCTGGAGCTGCCGCTTAATGAGCTGCAGGATATGCTCTGCAAGGCGGGCTTTGCACTCTCGCATTCGAATAAGTTTGATATCATCGTGGAGTTTTTCGTCGCGCATGGCAACTACAACGTCTTTGAGATCAACGAGGCGCTGTTCGCGTTTGATCAGAGCCTGATCGGTACGTGACGCAGCGTGTCCGGAAAATGTCGCCTGCCATGCGACCGGACAAAGCGCATACTGTCGTAAGATATGACTGTAAGGCAAAGCCAAGCAGTCATATTTTTTATACGGAGGTATGCAGCATGAAAAAGAACCTGACGGAGATCGTATTCATCCTCGACCGCAGCGGCTCTATGTCCGGCTTGGAGTCAGACACCGTCGGCGGGTTCAACGCCATGATCGCAAAGCAGAAAAGAGAGCCCGGTGAGGCGCTGATCTCGACGGTGCTCTTCGACGATGAGAGCGTTGTCATCCACGACCGTGTACCGGTGCAGAATATCGCACCGATGACAGAGCGGGATTACTATGTGCGCGGCTGCACGGCGCTGCTCGATGCTATCGGCGGCGCAATCCACCACATCGGCAACGTCCACAAGTATGCAAGAACCGAGGATGTACCGGAGCACACGCTCTTTGTCATCACGACCGACGGTATGGAAAACGCCAGCCGCCGCTATGACAGCGAGCGGGTCAAACAGATGATCGAACGGCAAAAGGCGCGTCACGGCTGGGAGTTTTTGTTCCTTGGCGCGAATATCGACGCCGTCGAGACGGCGGGGCGCTTCGGCATCGGCGCGGATCGCGCGGTCAACTACCACGCCGACCGCGCGGGCACGCAGCTCAACTATGAGGTGCTGAGCGAGGCAGTGTCCGCCGTGCGCTGCAGCGCGCCGCTGGGTGCAGCATGGAAGGAGCGCATCGACGAGGATTTCCGTGCCAGAAAGCACGGCGGGAAACGCTGAGCCCGCTCTGTGGCGCAAAATGCACGCAGCCGCCGGATTTTTCCCGGCGGCTGCACCGCTTCTTTCCGGCACACGCTTGCGCAACGGGTGCAAAGGCGGTATGATAGATGCACCGATATTGAAAAACGGAGGAGAAACTATGAACATTGCTGTCATCACCGGCGCATCCGCCGGCATCGGCCGTGAGCTCGTCTACGCTGTGGATAAGGACGCGGAATATGACGAGATCTGGGTCATCGCCCGCAGAAAAGAGCGGCTTGAGGAGCTGCGCGGCAAGTGCCGCAATCCCATCCGGCCGATCGCGCTCGACCTCTCGGATCTGAGCAGCATCGACGCCTATCAGGCGCTGCTCGAGCAGGAGCAGCCCGAGATCCGCATGCTGGTCAACGCCGCCGGCTGCGGCGTGTTCGGCCCGTTTGCCGAGGCGGACCGCAAGAAGCTCATCTCGAGCGCACAGCTCAACTCGCTCGCACTCACGGGTATGTGCCACGCGAGCCTACCGTATATGCATTCCGGCAGCAATATCATCAACATGGGCTCGAACTCTGCCTGGCAGCCCGTGCCGTTTCAGGCGGTGTACGGCGCGAGCAAGAGCTATGTTCTGAGCCTTTCCCGCGCGCTCGGCCGTGAGCTGCGGCCGCAGGGCATCCATGTCATGTGCGTCTGTCCCGGCTGGATCAAAACGGAGTTCCAGCAGGTCGCGCACCACGATGAGTTCATCCGCTACGTGGATAAGTGGTATGGTCCCGATGAGGTGGCGGCGCAGGCCATGAAGGATCTCAAGAAGAAAAAGAGCGTTTCCATTCTCGGTCACCCTGTGCGCCGTCAGGTGCGTCTGGTCAAGCTCCTGCCGGTAGACACCGTCATGGACATCTGGTGCAAGCAGCAGGGCATTGAGTGAACGCGGCTTTCCGTTGATGATGTACTAACCCCCAGCCTGTCTGCATACACTCCTGTTATCGGGGGTGATGTGCATGAAACGCTGGAAGGTCTACGGCTGCGCGGCGGTGTTTCTGCTGCTGACGGCGGTGAAGATGATCGCACCGGCGGCGGCTGCGGATGCGCGCGCGGTGCTCGTTCCGGCCATCGGTGCGGACGATGATTACCGCGCCGTATTCGCCGAGATCCGCAGCGCGTTTTCGACCGCACAGGTGGGGGAGCAGGATGTGCGGCTGCAGCCGTATCTGCCGGACGTGGATATGTCCGCATGGGCGACGCCCGCGCCCGAGCCTACGCCGACACCGACACCGCAGCCGACTCCTGAGCCGGCTCCTGAACCGACGCCGGAACCGACGCAGAGCCCGGAGCTGCAGGCCGCCTTCGCCGCGCGCGAGGCGTTTCTCGACGCGCAGGCGGTCTATTCCGGCTATGCCGTCCCGGCGAACGTCAGCTACGCGGTCAGCGAGCTGCCGTTTGCGCACGGCTCTCCGGTCGCGGGCTACACCTCGTCCGGCTTCGGCTACCGGCTGCACCCGCTGGAAAACAAGGTCAAATTCCACTACGGCACAGACTTCGCGGCCAATTCCGGCACGACGGTCTGTGCCTTTGCTGACGGCACGGTGCTCGCCGCCGGGCAGAGCGAGGGATACGGCAACTATGTCAAGCTCGGTCACGCGGGCGGCTATGCAACGCTCTACGGTCACTGCAGCAAGCTGCTCGTGCGCGCCGGTGAGACGGTGACGCTCGGTCAGCCGATCGCACTCGTCGGTGCGACCGGCAAGGCGACCGGACCGCACCTGCACTTCGAGCTCATGCACGACGGGTATTATTATAACCCGGAGTTTTACCTTGCCGCATGAAGCGCCGCCGCTTTTCACTCGAGGTGCGCCCGGGGGCAGTCGTGCTGCTCTCCGGGCTGTATTTTTTGCTGCCGCTGCGCTGGTGTGCGCGTCTGGCGCTGACCGTGACGGTGCACGAGCTTGGTCACGTCGCGGCGCTGATCTTATGCGGCGCGCAGGTCTGCGGTCTGCGTATGGAAGGCTGCGGTCTTGTACTGCGGTGCACGCCGCCGGAGGGCGCGCTGCGCACGGTCACGGCGGCGCTGGCAGGCACGGCTGCCGGTGCGGGGCTGTTTTGCATTCTGCGCGGGCTTGGCTATACTGCGTGTGCGGAGCTGAGTCTGCTCTTTTCGTGTGTGAATCTGCTGCCGGTGCTGCCGCTTGACGGCGGGCGCGCGCTGTATGCCGCGCTCGCGGCACTGGCGGGGGAGCGTGCGGCGGAGCGGACGCTCGACGTGCTCGGCCTGGTGCTGCCGGTCGCGCTCATGGTGCTCGGTCTGGCACTGTTTGCGCGCGGATTCGGACTCGCACCGGGGGTGTTCGGCGCGTGGCTGGCACTTTTGCAGCCGGGAATGACTTGCCAATGCGCGCAACATGATGTAAAATACTCCTACTATCAAATGTAGGAGTGTAGTATGGATCAGCGATTGGAACGCATCCTGCCGCGCGTGCAGAAACCCGCGCGCTATACCGGCGGCGAATACCGCCAGATCATCAAGGACAAGGCGGAGGTGGACCTGCGCCTCGCTTTTTGCTTCCCGGATATTTATGAGATCGGCATGTCGAACATCGGCATGCGCATCCTCTATGCCACGATGAATCAGATGCCCGGCGTCTGGTGTGAGCGTGTGTTCGCCCCATGGGGCGATATGGAGCAGGAGATGCGCAAGGCCGGCATCCCGCTCTACGCACTTGAGAGCGGCGACCCCGTGAGCGATTTTGACGTCGTGGCGTTTTCCCTCGGCTATGAGATGGCGTATCCCGCCGTGCTCAATATGCTAGACCTTGCCGGCATCCCGCTGCGCAGCGCCGACCGCCCGGAGCTGACGCCGCTGGTCATGGCGGGCGGCACGGCGTGCAGCAACCCCGAGCCGATGGCGCCGTTTTTCGATCTCATGATCATCGGTGAGGGAGAGGAGGTCAACAACGAGGTGCTCGAACTGTTCCGGCAGGCGCGGAAGTCCGGCTGGAGCAAGACGCAGTTTCTCGAGGCAGCGGCCGGGATCCAGGGTGTGCTCGTCCCGCCGTTTTACGTTCCGCACTGGAATCCGGACGGCACGCTGCACGACCTGACGCCGACGCACGGCGCGCCTGCGCGCGTGACCAAGCGCATCATTCAGGATCTTGACGCCTGCTATTATCCGACCGATCCCATCGTCCCGAGCACGGAGATCGTGCACGACCGCGTGAATGTGGAGCTGTTTCGCGGCTGCATCCGCGGCTGCCGCTTCTGTCAGGCAGGGTATGTTTATCGCCCGGTGCGCCCGCGCAAACCGGAGACGATCGTCCGGCTCGGCATCGAGTCGTTCCAGAACACCGGTTATCAGGAGGCGACGCTGCTGTCGCTCTCGAGCAGCGATTACCGCCCGCTCGACGAGGTGTGCGACGGTCTGCTGGAATACTGCGAGCCGCGCAGCATGAGCCTCGCGCTGCCGTCACTGCGTGCGGACAATTTTTCGATGGACATCATGAGCCGTCTGCAGAAGGTGCGCAAGGGCGGTCTGACCTTTGCGCCTGAGGCCGGCACGCAGCGCCTGCGCGATGCGATCAACAAAAACGTGCGCGAGGAAGACTTGCTCCATTCCTGCCGCGTCGCCTTCGAGGGCGGCTGGAACGGCATCAAGCTCTACTTCATGCTCGGCCTGCCGACAGAGACGGATGAGGACGTGCTCGGCATCGCGGAGCTGGCCAATCAGGTGCTGCACACGTGGCGTATGTACGCGACGAACAAGGCGCGCGGCGTGCGCATCACGGTCAGCACGTCCTGCTTCGTGCCGAAGCCGCACAGCCCTTTCCAGTGGGAGCAGCAGGTGACGATGGACGAGTACAAACGCAAGGTCAACCTCCTGCGTGAAAACATCAAGGCCAAGAACGTGACCTACAACTGGCACGATCCGGATACGAGCTTTGTCGAGGCTGTGCTCTCACGCGGTGACCGGCGCATTGCCGACGTCATTGAAGAGGTCTGGCGCCGCGGCGGAAAGCTCGAGGCCTGGGGCGATTACTTCTCGTTCGAGCGCTGGATGTCCGCCATGGATGCCTGCGGCGTCGATCCGATGCGCTACGCCTGCCGCGAGCGCGGCAAGGATGAGTTCCTGCCGTGGGACATCGTGGATATGGGCGTGCGCCGCGCGCACCTGTGGCACGAGCGTGAGCAGGCATATAAGGCTGAGCTCTCGCCCGACTGCCGCAAGCAGTGCACCGGCTGCGGTGCGCTCTCACTCATGACGGAAGGGGGCAAGTGCGATGCCTGAAAAGCTGAGACTGCGGTTTGAAAAGACCGGCCGCGCGATCTATATCTCGCACCTCGATCTTATGCGCACGATGCAGCGCGTGTTTTTGCGCGCCGACTGCCCGCTGAAGTACTCCGAGGGCTTTAACCCGCACGCACTCATTTCCATCCTGCTGCCGCTGTCCGTCGGCGTAGGGAGCGTGTGCGAGCTGATGGATTTTCAGCTGCGTGAGGACGTGGATCTCGCTGCGCTTCCCGAGCGGCTCACGGCGGTCATGCCCGAGGGCATCCGCGCGCTCGAGGCATATCCGGCCGGACGCAAGGTGCGCGAGCTCAAGTGGCTGCGTGTGACCGGCCGCTATGAATATGACCATGCAGAGCCCGCAGAAATGGCGCAAGAGCTACCGAAAAGCGAGCAGGGCTATGTCTTTGTGCTGGAGGAGAGCGAAAGCGGCGCGGTGGTGGGCATCTGCGCGATCGAGGTGGCGGTGGGGCTCAACGATCCCTGGTATAACTACCGGGTCGGCACCCAGGTCCATGCCTCGAAGGAGCTCAACGTCTATCAGGCGCTGCCGACGCTGTTTCTCAGCAACGATCATACCGGCAGCAGCGAGCTGTGTACCCTGTTCCTCGACCCGCAGTGGCGCAAAGAGGGCAATGGCTATCTGCTGTCGAAATCACGCTTCTTATTTATGGCCGCCTTTCGCGAGCGCTTCAATGAGAAGGTGGTCGCCGAGATGCGCGGGGTGATTGACGAGCAGGGCTACTCGCCGTTCTGGGAGAGCCTGGGCAAACGCTTTTTCGCCATGGAGTTTTCCCGTGCCGACTACCTGTGCGGCACCGGACAGAAGGCTTTCATTGCCGCCCTGATGCCCAAGCATCCGCTGTATATCGATTTCCTTTCCCCTG
>ERZ773146.386-NODE-386-length-31856-cov-18.136537_pt1 | contig 31856 bp, 31 predicted proteins | sample MGYA00580847_ERZ773146 | MGnify/ENA primary metagenome ERZ773146 (study PRJEB29015, sample SAMEA2737830) | human gut metagenome | biome: human gut; feature: human-associated habitat; material: faeces | place: China | collected 2012 ...
GGTGAGCATTCACCGGAGCCGGGCAGGAAGCGTTCGTTATTTAAAGCCATTTATTTTGCGGAGAGAAGTGCATGTATATTTTTCCCGCGGTGAACCGGTCTGCGGTCGATCCGCTGCAGATGCCGTCCGGTTTTCCGGGAGGATTTCGTATTTTTTATTTGCCGATCTGCTGCAGAACAAGCTCGGCGATCGTGGCGATGAATTCGCCGTTTGTGGGCCTGCCCGTGCTGCCGGAGAAGGCACCGCAGAAGATCTTTTCCTGCACGTCCTCGTCGCCGCGGTTCCATGCAATGTCTATCGCATGGCGCATCGAGCGTTCTACGCAGGACGGCGTGGAGGAGAACTTTTTCGCCACCGTCGGATAAAGCACTTTCGTTATCCCGGCGGTGGAGTCCGCGTCGCGGATCGTGAAGAGGATCCCTTCACGCAAATATTGATAACCCTTGACATGCGCCGGTACGCCGATCTCGTGGAGAACGTCGGTGACGGCGCTTTCCAGATGTGCGGGCACCGGAGCCGGCGCGGCGGCAGCCGCGGGAGATTTTCCGCCCGCTTTTGCGCACTGCCGCAGGCACTGCATGAGCGCCGCGGTGTCGCAGGGCTTGGGGATAAAATATGCCGCGCCGAGCTTTGCGCACTCGGCAACGACGGCGGCATTGACAAATCCGGTGAGAACGAGCACCGGCGGCGCATCCTCCTGTCCGGCAAGCCGGCGGAGAATAGCGAGCCCGTCAAGCCGCTGCTGGATGAGATCCAGCAGCACAACATCCGGGCGTGCCGTCTGGATCAGGGAAAGGGTCTCCAACCCGTCAGATGAAACACCGGCCGCTTCCATGTCCCCCTCCCGAGAAAGCGCCTGCGTCATTGTTCGTTGGAAATCCGGGTCTGCGTCGGCGATCAGCACTTGAAGTTTCATAATATCGCCTCCATATCGATTTTTTCTTCAGCTGATCAATTACCCGATAAAAATAGCACATTTTCTGTCCTGTTTCAACAAAACCGCCATAAAAATGCCGTTAATTCGTTCGACATAATTCGACAGAGTAAGCGAAGCCGGAACCAAACCGAGGGTGAATCCCCGTCCTGGATCTCAAATGAGGATATCGGGATCATTCAGGCATCGGACAGTGAATACTTGAAAATCAGCTTGTCTTCCGTCTTATTCGATCTCCCACACTACGGTGACAGTATCAGAAACATCGATATCGTCAGGCTCAATATCCAGATCATAGGCTTTTTCGGCCATCGGCTGTTCACAGCAGTCCATCATCAAGTCGCCCATCGGTTTGTACTCAAAATTGATCTCGCCCCAGGAGTAGTCGATGCTCTGGATATCTTTCAGCTTGACGCCGCCGGCCTGGGTCAGAACCGCAGCCTTTTTCTTGGCATCGGTGACGGCCTTCCCGAGCAGCAGGTTCTTTGCGGCTTCCGGGTCTTTCACAGTATAGCTGATACGAAACTCCGGCCGGACTTTGCCGTTGGCAAGGGCATACAGGATCTTGCCCAGACGGTCGTTGTCGGACTCGAACTCCACCTTCAAGGCGTGGTTGAACTGGTATCCGACGAAACGCCGCTTGTAGTCGTTGTTCTTGTCCCGGTAGCTCTCATACTCCGTGTCCACATGGAAGCTGAGCGTCTTCAAATCAGACCGCTCAAATCCGAAGGCAGAAAGGACGTCCTCCAGCGCCTCCGTATCCTCCGATGAGTGGCGCAGGGTCTCACCGTACTCCTTAAAGACACCGGTGAGGGTCATGGTAATACGGGTGATGTCGGGCTTGACTTTGATCTGCCCCTTGCCGGTTACACGAATCGTTCTCATTGTGCTTGACCTCCTTTGTCAGCGTTCAAAATCATATTGATCCGGTCTTTTGTCAACAGGAAGGGCTGTCCCCGGGGATCGATAATGATCCCTCCCGGCATCTCCGAGCATCCCATCGGAAACGCCAATCCGATTCTCTTTGCTGCCGGTCTGGCAGCCGCGGTCGATCGCCTCATCGATGATACCGCTGCCGGAGAGGGTATCGCCGGGAAAATCGTCGTGACCGTGTTTCCGGGAAATATCAAAGCGGCCGAGAATATACGCCATATCCTCCGGGAGCCGGCGTTTGCACTCTGCCTTCAGGATGGCGGGCACGCCGTAAAAGGCCTCCGCGATGCTCCCGGCGATGCAGGTCAGAGTATCGCAATCGCCGCCGAGGGAAACGGCAGTCCGGATGACATCTTCGAAATCCGTCCCCTCCAGAAAGGCAGTGATCGCTTCCGGCACCGTCTTCTGGCAGCTCTCATTGTGATAATAGCTCGGCCGGATCTGGTCACAGGTGCGGGAGAGGTCATAACCGAACTCCTGCACAATGTAATCCCGGATCTCCTCCTTGCTGCGGCCGGTCCTGGCGAGGAAGATCGCGCTGGAAGTTGCCTCCGCGCCCTTGATCCCCTCGGGATGATCATGCGTGACCTCAGCCGTCAGCCTGGCTTTTTCCCGCGTCTCTTCGAGCGTATCGAACAGCCAGCCTGCCGCAGAAACGCGCATGGCCGAGCCGTTGCCGCAGCTGCCGTAAGGCTTTGGATCTTTCTCCCTGAGCCAACAGAGGAACTTCCTGCCGTAGCCGGCATCAGGATACTTTTTGCCCCATTTCCGCATCGACTTGATCAGTGCAGCCCGGATGCTGTCATCGTCCAAAAACCGGCTGTCCAGCAGGGCCTCCGCCACCGCTATCGTCATGACGGAATCATCCGTGAAACGGGAAAGCTCGCAAAAGAGCGGAAACTCCTTGCTCTTGTTCCCCCTGTCAAATTCGTAGGGCGCTCCGATCATGTCGCCCAGAAGTGCTCCGTACATTTTCTCTCCTCCTTCTCATGCAGAAAACACGTCAACAAGCTTTTCGTTTTTGTGACGCGCGCCCCCATATCCGGTTCTATTCAGCCAAGCAAGTTTATTATAGTACTTTTGGCTTTTTCCAGCAAATTATATTAGTAGTGGTGTCCAATAAAACGGACTCCATCTTGAGATGCCTTCTGTCAAGTGAAAAAGCTATTCCCCACGACCGGAAAACCTCCGGTGGCGGGGAATAGCAAAAAGCCGGTGGGAGAAGTTGGATTTGAACCAACGCAGCCGTTCGGCAACGGATTTACAGTCCGCCCCATTTGACAAGACTCTGGCATTCTCCCTTATTTGGTGGACTCTCCAGGGATCGAACCTGGGACGCGCAGATCTTCAGTCTGCCGCTCTACCAACTGAGCTAAGAGTCCGTGTGGGGTGTGAGAGCGGACTCGAACCGCCGACATCCGGTGCCACAAACCGGCGCTCTGACCAACTGAGCTACTCACACTATGAATGGTTGCAGGGGCGGGAGTTGAACCCGCTTGGGCAGCTTATGAAGCTGTTGCATTACCGTTCTGCCACCCTGCAGTATGGTGCACGAAGTGAGACTCGACCTTGCGATCTCCTGACAGACACTCAGGCGCGCTATCCATCTGCACTACGAGCTGTATTGTGGCACCGAACCGTGGATTTGAACCACGTCCTCCTGAGTCAGAGTCAGGTGTGCTGCCGTTACACCAGTCCGGTATTTGGAACGCTCTGCGGGATTTGAACCCACGACCCCCAGATTCGTAGTCTGGTGCTCTGTCCTGCTGCGCTAAGAGCGTGTATGGTGATCCCTGCGGGATTTGAACCCGGCATTTCCGCCTTGAAAGGGCGACGACCTGTCCTGTTAGTCGAAGGGACCCTGTCAGCCCTGCTTCCAGAGCTGATGTATTTTATGCGGAGATCTGGATCACTCCGCAGTCTTGAAATATCAGGATGTCATCGATCTTCACACCGAAAATCGCGGCGAGGACAACGAGGTTGTCTACGGTCGGCAAAGCCGTTCCGCGCTGCCACTTGTAAATGGCCTGGGGCGTGGAGAATCCGAAAACATCCTGCACGTCCTTTACGGTCAAACCCGCTGCGATCCGCATACGGGTGATGTTGATTCCGGTGGCGGTCATGTCGATGACCGGTATCCGATTCATTTCATTTACTCTCCTATTCCGGCCGTATGGCCTGTGACACATATGGTTTGAAATACAAAAAGGCCGCTTGCCTCATACAAGACAAGCGGCCCGTGAAGTATCGGATCAGCCTATTCCGGCTGTCGTTTCACCGTTCTGTTCTCTGTCTTATATGGGCATGCCAAAGGACCATGCATCTTGTGGGTAAAGCTGCACAGCGAACGATCCTGATATTCGGCTTTGAGTAAATCGGAGAATTGTCTGAGGATCATTTCTTTTTCCTTTCCGGGCACAGCCCTAGTTTCTGATATTACTATAGCATCCGGGTTTCAAGAAGTAAAGAAACCCGTAGTATAAAATGCTTCGTCTCTTATCGGAGTTGGGAGAAGAAGAGACGGTTCAGCTCTTCCCAGCCGTGGTTTGTGTCTTCGGGCAACGGAACGATGCGGGATCGTAATTCTTCGATGCTGCTGTCGAGGTAACGGTTGATGCTCTCGATTTTGGGAATGGTCTTAATTTCAGGTGCGTTCTTCTTCAATTCGAGGAGCCTGTCAACGTCCGGAAGAAGGGCGGGATCAAGTTCCGCTTCCACCAGCTCCGAAAAGAGCATGGGTGGAGGAGTCCCTTTATCCAGAATCCATCTGCAGGCCAGGATGGGGCGCAGCACATAAAAGTACTTTTTGGCCTTAACCACGTCGCCCTTCAGATATTCGCGGTAGTTGCCGCCAGCCATGCTGAGGTAGTGGCTCAGCCCACGCTTGGAGGAGAAATACTTCAGCATCACAGAACGGAACTCGTCTGCAAATGCAGTCTCACGGTACACGATCGGTGAGGAGAACCACTCGAACAGCGTTGGGTTCGATGCCCGCAGAAGGCGCAGTGTTTTATCCAAATCCCAGCCGTTGATATCCAGCTCGCCCTCGATAGGCAGCTCGATCACGTCCCTGACTTTTTCCAGACGCAGATACTCCGCCTTTGGTCGGACATAGATAAAACGCACATCGTAGTCGCTGTCCGGGGAGGCAAAGCCCCAGGCACGACTGCCGGATTCGACCGCCAACAGGATCCTTACGCTTTCCTTCTTTTCAATTTCATTCAGCTTTTTCGCGATCGTTTCCCTCACGGGGCATTACCTCCTCCCTTAAGTATTCGCTGATCATGTCTTTTGCCTTTCCCGTTGCCCGCTTGTCCCGGACGGCGGGATCGTCATAGCTTTTTCTCCGGCACATAGGGCACGAACAATGGATCTTCCCCTTTGCCAGGCGCCCGTTTACGCCTCGAGTCCAGGCCCACCAGTAATCATGCCCGCCGATGCCGTAGAGCAGGTTCCGCTTTCGCCGGATGGTTCTTTTTCGCTGACTGCGGTAATATCCGCGGTCTCTTTTCATGAGTATCACTCCCTGACAGATCGGGCCGCCTGCAGGGGGTGTCAGGATCGATTCCCTACAGGCAGCCTATCTGTTTGGGAGAAACCGAAATGAGCATAATGCGCCTCGTCTTATGTTCGGGCTTTGTACGACTCTTCAAAACCGTTACTCGCGTACATTTGTCCTATCCTCTGAACAACGACGGCTGCTTGAGTAAACAATTCGGGAAAGTCATCGTCAGTCTTTTCCATCATTTCCATGAAGACAAAGACGTCTTTCCCAAACTGCCGCGCCTGTTCCATTGCATTTTCAAGAGCGGCGTGCTGATCCGGGGGCAGCGTAGAGCGCAGCACGCCCCGGAAAGCATCATGCGGACTATACGACGCCGTCAGTCTGGTTTCAAACGCAGGGTTCTCTTTGGCCTCGTTGACAGTCATTTCCACCGATTTGGCAAACAGGTATCCTAAGATATTGCCAATCGTTTCCTCGGCGTCCGACTGAGGTTCGGCCTCCAGCGCCTCCAGCATTCTTTCGGCGTTGTTTTTGTGCTGAGTATAATCCTCATCCTCCAAAACCAACTTATCTTCCAGATCGTACGCAAGAAACCCGTGGTATTTCGCCCGCCAGATGATTGGCTGGACTACGCTCTCCGGAATCACCAAATCATCGAGAGGGGTTTTGACGCGTTCCGGTTTTTCGATTCTGAAGCGATAGCGGCTGTCTGTACTGACGTGAATGCGGCTGATATTCCCATCCTCGTCAACACTTACGAAAACAATGGATTCGTAGTTGTCTTCTTCCTTGTCGGCCAGAACGATGCATTTAGTGCCAACCGGGTACTCCAGACCGGATCCTGCAAGTCCTGTGATCTCCGCCAGATGGGCAATATATTTACCCTCGTGGTTTTCACAGACGTAAGTGAGACGGTCAATGATCTCATCTGCACCGTAGCAGCTGTTTCCGGAAGTATCGGTCTCATATACCGAATCGGCGGTCAGCACACTGCGCAGCCGTTCCGTCTCCCCCTTGGCAAGGGTGAATCGCACCAGCCGGAGATCGTGATCAAAGTCTTTTACTATCCCGTTTTCGTACTCGCCGATGGCTGCATCCGCGGAGATCATGCAGACCCCGCTGATGATCGAACCGACTTTGATGTTGTCCCTGAGTCCCTCGGGAACCTGATCAAACGAGTGGTCGAACTCCAGTTCGCCATACACAGTATCCGCAAAACAGCGGATAAAAGTATTCTCTTTCTGATCACCGATCTCAACCGTACCAACGCAGAGGCGTGCGACCTTCGCCTTGAAGGTTATGTACGCATCGTTATCATACTCTTTGCCGTCCTCATAATTGCCGACCAGGTGGTTTGCCAGGAAGGACAGCGGTATCAGCGCGCCGTCGGCTATGCCCCATTTCTGTCCCTTCTTATCGGCGGGGACAGTTTTGTCATACTCTTCTTCCGTGGCGTAGTAGTTTACTTCAAAGCAGGGCGCGACAAGCTGAAGCGTGAGCCTGTCGTCTTTGAGAAAACTGGGCAGCACATCCGCTGTGATGATATCAACAGGAAGCATGCCGCCGTTATCCGTGTTGCGGCTCATCATCAGGATGCGTTCCGTTTTAGGCCAGTCTTTCGGTGAAATGTCAACGTCTGTGCAGATCATTTTCCAAATCGTCTTCCCACCGCAATGCGTATGGAAGCCGGATATGGCAAGCTTACCGTCTTCGCTCTTTTCGGAGCTGGCCCAGAATTCGGCAGAGCCGATCGGTAAATAGAAGTACGGGGTGTCATAGTAGCCTTTGATGGCTTTTCCTTCCTGGACCGTATATCTTACAGCGCCCATCAGCGTGTCTTCGTCTTTCCCCAGAAAATCCAGGCCGTAGCTGTCAAGAAGATTTGCCATATTCTCTCACCTCAAATCAAATAATGCAGATTCTTCATCGCCCGCTTTTTGAACGTCATGTACAGCGGCTTCCGCTTGAGGTATTCATTGCCGTTGCTGTTTTCGCCGCCATCATCGTCATCGGCCGGGGCTTTCTTGATCTTAATGCCGGAAGACGGAATCAGAATCGCGTTGCTGCTCATATCATACCTTGCCATATTCCGGTCAAAGTAGGCGCAGAGGACATAATGACCGTCATCGTCATACAGATGGATCCGCTCCATCAGACCGTCATTATCATAAAGATTTGTCCGGTACCGATGCTGGTGAAGGCTCAAACCGCCCTCGAAATACAGATAAACATCGTATTCCTCATTTTCGGTGGTCATGATGTTCAGATCGATTATGGCAGAAGCAAAATCGCTGCCGTTATTCAGTTCAAAGGCAATCGATCTCAGACAGTCGTAGTTGAGGCTGATTTTTCGGGAAAAATCAACGACCTTATCGATCTCCCCATAACATTCTTCCTCCAGCTTGTCATGCAGGTATTCGCGGATGTCTTCCGGGGAAGGGTAATCAAAGCGGAAGTGATAATGAAAGCGGCCAGGCCTGTTTACGATATAGCTGTTAAGGCTGTACAGTTCGTTGCAAGTCACGATAAACAGCTTCTTCCCGCCCGTGGTACCGTCGAACAGGCTCAGCAGCGCTGCCGGATCGTCATTATCGTTGTTGGAACGGAAAGTCTTATCGAATTCATCGAAAAGAACCACACATTCCTGATGGATGGATTCCAGAAATCTCGCAAGGCCCGGGCAGCAGGCATCCACCAGGATCACCGGATAACCCTCGCGAATGGAGGCTTCACAAATCATTTTTGCGAATAACGATTTGCCGATACCTTTATCACCGCTGAGGATCACACCCATGCTTCTGGAAAAGCGCTTGAAGGACGACAGGACCTTTTCCAGTTTTTCCGTATGAACGCCATAGGCTTTTTCCGTTACGCGGATATTGCCCCTGCGGAGGAGGAAGCAGCCTTCCTGTTGGTTATATCCGATATCGAAAGTCGCGGCCGGCAGTTGATCATAGCTTCTGATGCTATCATCAAAAATGGTGAACTTGCTTCCTCTCTGAATCGCTTTCATTTTTCATCACCTGCTTTTCTCAAGCAAAATGGAATTGACAATAAATGGTGCGCTCTGCAGGACTTGAACCTGCGGCCTACGGATTATCGATCCGTTGCTCTGCCAACTGAGCCAAGAGCGCGAGTTTCAAAATCTCCCGCCGAATTTCCCGCTGCTGTTGAACCGCGGGGCGTACGTCCGAAACCGAAGTATCGGCGGGAGACCGGTATCTGCCGGCAGTCGCACCTGCGAGCTATGTCGCAGCGGCGGCTCCGCAACGGCAGGGATACGGCGGTATTATTCTGCGGCCTTAAAGTTATAGACCGGGCGGATACGCTCGATGATGTCCGCGGTGGGGCCGATCTCGGAAACGATCTCATCCATGGGCTTGTATGCCATAGGAGATTCGTCCAGCGTATCGCCCACGACACAGGAGGACCAGATCCCCTCCATCTCGGCGGCATACTCGTCCATCGAGAGCCGGGCGAACGCCTGCTTACGGCTCATGAGACGGCCGGCGCCGTGGGGAGCCGAGCAGTTCCATTCCTCGTTGCCCTTGCCCATGCAGATCAGGCTGCCGTCGCGCATGTTGATGGGAATCAGCAGCTTTTCCCCGGCTTCGGCGGAAACAGCGCCCTTGCGGAGGATCATCTTCTCCGTGTCGATATAGTTGTGGATGGTAGTAAACTCCTCGACCTTAGTCAGCCCCATACCACGCAGGATCACATCGGTCATGGCCTTGCGGTTGAGCACGGCAAAGCGCTGTGTGATGCGCATGTCGTGGATGTAATCCTCAAACAGTTTTCCTTCTACATAAGCGAGATCCTTGGGGATTCGGATGGGATGCTCCCTGCGCAGTTCATTGATGGTGCTTTGGATCTCCTTCCAGCGGCCTGCGGCACGGTATTCGGCAATCAGCTCGTCGATCTGGTGACGGGCACCGCCCCACATAGCAAAGCGGCCCTGATCCTGATAGTACTTGCAGACCTGAGTGCCGAGATGCCGGCTGCCGGAGTGGACTACGAGATACAGTTCACCATTCTCGCCGCGGTCGACTTCTATAAAATGGTTGCCGCCGCCCAGCGTACCGATACTGCGCTTTGCGCGCTCAACGGAAACATAGGGAGAGCAGCGCAGCCGGTGAAGGTCGATCTCACCGTTGAGCGGGTGCTCGTCCTTGCGGATATTCTGCCCGCAGGGGATCTCTTTACGGATAAGCGCATCGAGAGCGGCAAAGTCGATCTCCTTTTCGGCCAGCCTCACAGTCTCCATGCCGCAGCCGATGTCTACGCCAACCATGCCGGGAACGATTTTATCCCGGATCGTCATGGTCGTGCCGATGGTGCAGCCCTTTCCGGCGTGGACGTCAGGCATGATACGGATCTTGCAGCCGGCAAACGCCTCCTGGTCGCAGACGGTCTTGATCTGGAGTTCAGCCGTCGGCTCGAGTGCAGGTGTATAACAAAGGGCCGAGTTGTGCAGTCCTTGTATTTCTATCATTTCAAATCATTCCTTTCAAAAAACGGACGCACGGCAATTCCGCAACCCAATCGGAGACCGTGCGCCCGTTCTTTTACTCCGGAGAGCAGCCAGACTTACGCAGCGATGGGAGCATACCTCTCCGTATCGATCACGCTCAGCATGAAGTCATACGGATTCAGTTCGCCATCCATGACCATAGAGAAGATCCGGGGGCTGTTGCCGGAAACCAGCGCAACACCGCGGTCATTCTCTTTTACAGGCTGCTGCTCATGACGGCTGTCAACGTTCCAGAACACGAGGTCCGGGAGTATGTAGCCGGCCGCCGCATAGCTTGCCTTTGCGTTTTCGAAGTTCGTCATGGACGAGTTCTTCACGCAATGATCAAACTCCATGTCGGAGATGATGTACAGCTTTGCGGGCATTTCCGCCTGGGGCACATGGTTCTCTGCCGCCGCCTGCAGGATCAGATCGAATACCGCCTCCAAGTTGGTGTTGGCGCATTCGTCGAAGGTTCTGCAGTAGCGCACCTTCTCCACAAAATCTTCTCCCTTGATCTCTACAAGCTGAGGGGTCATGGAGAAGGTCAGGAAATGATTGTGGAATTTGCCTTTATTGTGTTCCGCGAAATAAATCGCGAGGGATTGCGCGACCGCAGCCGGCATCGGTTTGCTGCCCCAGTACATGGAGCCGGAGCCGTCCGCTGCGACAAGCGCGTTCTCATCGGTCGTGAAGTCCTCCAGCGTACGCCAGGTGACGTCCAGAGAGCGGCGCTCTTCCTCAGAGCAGTCATAAGCGCGCTCGACGAGTTCATAGGGCATCAGCGTACCGGTGTGAAGCTTTGCCTCGCCGCGATCTACCCTGTCCATGAAAGCCGCGTACCGCTCGCCGTCGTTGCGCAGGAAGGCCTTGCGGTATTTGAACATGGCCTTGGACGGCTGCTTGGAGTAATCAAACGTGTAGTCCTTCTCACGGAGATTGTTCTCGATGATCCGGATGCGCGCACGAAGCCCGGTCAGTGCCTTGCGGTAGTCACGGTCGGACAGGCCGAAGGACTTGGCGATCATCTTAGCCATGACGACCGTTTCCTGATTGGATGCGTTGACCGAGGGGAGCCACTTGCCAAGCAGGGAAATGTCGCCGCCGGCTTCCAGCGCGGCAAGATCCTCCCGGAACTGCTCTTTAAGCAGGGCCAGGGCTTCCTTGCGGCAGGGAGTCTTCAGCAGTACAAGGACATCATCCCAGCGGCCGTACTCCGCGATATAGGGCAGGTTTCTCACAACGGAGCTCTTCTCATTGGAAGCAAGCCAGGCAAGGATGCTCCGGAACACACGGCGCTCGCCAAGGCCGCCGCGAACGTCACGGGCATAGAACAGGATCTTCATTGCCAGGTCAGGGTTCTCCGCATACGCCTTCAGAAAGCGGCTGCAGATATTCTGGTCGTCGGCACGGCGCAGAGCGCCGATGGCGGCAAAAAGATCCAGGCAGTCTTTCCCGCTGGTGCGGTGCGTGACGGCGCCGTTCTCGGTATACGTTTTGTTTGCAGTTTTCTTCAGGGCTTCCAGCACGGGAAAGACCTCCTTTACGATCGGAATGAAAAACAAGGCACAGTTTGCTGTTTACAGCTTCTTTTTGACCAATACATCTTTCTCTTTGTCTTGATAGGTTGAAAAGTAAAAGTGTTGCTGTCTATGCCTTTATTAACTTAGTATGCCCCTTGGCAGGCTGTGTCCGGCGCGAGTCAGGAAGGGCTTTGCCGGGTTTCCTTTGCCCGGGGCCTATCAATATAAAACAAGGCACCATCGAAACGGGATTCGAACCCGCGATCGCCGGTTATGAGCCGACTGCTAACCATTCAGCTATTCGTAATTGCTGTTAGTGCCTTTGCAAGCATAAAATACCATCCCGGAAAGGCTTTTTCATGGAAAAAAAGTTGCGAACTCTCCTTTTTCAAGAAAAGTCCGCAACTTTTTGGTTTTATTCCTGTGCCAGCATCGCCATTTGCCGGTCAAGCCGCTCCCTGATTTGAGAGACCATGCTCTCCGGCGCCGTGACCTTCAGCACCGGGCCGAAGGAGAGGATCCGGATCAGGATCTCCGTTTCATCCCCCTGCCTGTAATTCAGTGTGATGCGGTAGTGCTTGTCATCGATCCGCTCCGTTTCCTTTTCCAGATCCGTAAAGTGGAGCATCGCGCGCTCAAGGGCATTGCGGGAGTCGTACAGATCCATGACCAGGGTTTTCTCCCGTTCATTCGGCCGCTGGTACTCGTTTTCGTCCCAAGGCTCGAGAATGTGCACTGAATCCATGCGGGAGAGATTGATCGTCCGCGGTTTGCCCCCGAATCCCGTAATCAACCGGAACTTATCATCCTTGGAAGAGTACTCCAGCTTATAGGGGATGCAGATATAGCTTTGTCTGGTGCCGCGATGACCGTGAAAACGCACACGCAGCTTTCGCTTCTCATGCATCGCCCGGAGGATCATACGGAAATGCTCGATATAACGCAGATCGGAATAATCGTCCCCGTTTGAATAACGGTCGTAGTAGACGAACTGATCCGGAGTGAAGAGGGGCTCCACATCTTCCAGGCCTTCTTCGGACGGCGCGAACAGCCGGATCCGCGGGTCGAGCAGGAGTGCCTTCAGCCACTGCTTTTCCAGGGCCGTAAGCGGGGAATGCGGCTCCCGATGCAGCGGAGTGCCGAAGTCCTGCGTCAGCAGAGGCCAGCTGCCGTCCGTTAGCTTGGCAGGGATCGTGAACAGGCTTTCACCGAAAGCGTTCTGAAGAACGGTGCGGGTCAGTTCCCGTTCGGTCAGCGTGCCCTCCACAGCTTTGGCCAGGATGGCGGAGACAGCCTTGAAGTAAGAGCCATAGACTTCCGAGAAGATCATTGCGGGTCACCCCCTCCGTACATCTCGGCCATGCGCCGGATGTCATCATAAAACCGATCGACGACATACCGGTTGTCGCTTTCGAAGCGGACAATGCGGCCGATGAATGTGCGCGCCCAGGTGACAAGCTCGCCGGCATCATAGACGTCTGCAACAAACCTGTAGGTGTGCTCATCGACTGCCTCAATGCGGCCGTGACGCTTTTCGCGCTTCAGCCGGTCAATGATATAGCTCTCTTCATCCCCTACACGCAGGGTGAGCTCGACATGGTCAACGCTATAGTCACCGCCGGTGGAAACGCCCCAGAGGTTTTCATCAAACTTATCTGCAAAGCCCTCGTATTTTTCATATCGCGATTCGACCGGTCCGGGCGTAATGGAGCGGATGTTGTCGAGCCGGAAAAACATCGGCTTGCGGAACTTGTAGTGATACGCCAGCAGATACTCCCGCCCGTTCTGCGTGCTGATATAGAAGCGCAGCGGATAGACCCTGTGCTCGTGCTCTGCATCTTTGCGGACACTGAAGTTAACGATATCGATGCATCGTTTTTCCTTCATGGCGCAGAGCGCGTCAAACAGGATCTGCGTATCCAGCGTATGGAGCAGGTAGTGGTGTTTGTAGCTGAAATACTCCGGGGCTTCGGACTGCCGGTCGAGCAGATAAGACCCGACCACGCCGAACGGCGCTTCTTCAGAAAAGAAAGCCGCGGCATCTTCCCAGGCGGAAATGTCGACATTGTCCTCCGCAAGGCGGAAGTACAGAAACCGGCCGCGCTTCTCGTCCCGGAGGATCCCCATCTCCGTGTATTCTTTCAGCTTTTTGCGCACGGTGGATTCATCGATTTCGAACGGGGTATCCGTGTGGGACAGATAGTCTGCAACACCATCGGTGATCTCGCCGACACTGAGGGCGGCGCCGTCAGCAAGAATATCCAAGACGCAGAAATGCAGTACGATATCCTTGTCAGTAAAGCTCTTTGCCTTCCAGGCGTTGTGCAGCGGGTTGAAAGTTACGCTGCGGTTATCCACAGAGATGAAGACGTTCTTGCCCTCGGCCGTGTGCCGGAAAGCCATGTAGCCGCCAAGCCAGCTCTCGATACGGCGGCGCTCATCGTCGTAGCTGCGCGCGCTCTTTTTCGTATAGTCCTCGCGGCTTTTGAAGCCGTAGACGTAGAAGTCCCGCATATAATCGCGGATCTTTTCGAAGCTCTTGATAAGTTCGCTGTAGGCCATGTCTTCACCTCCTCTTTGTTTCTATTCCGAATCCAATGACAGCTCTGCGATCCGACTTACCGTTTGTCTGATCCCTTCCATTGTCCCGGCGTCCGGGATGCCGCGCTCATTACAATAGACACGCTTGTTCCACTCAAGCATGATCGATGCGCAGTCGCAGCTGACTTCTTTGCCCAGGACGGCATTGGGAACCATGCTGCCGGAATAGGGAAAGTTCCGTGCCGTAACGAACCCTTCTGCCCGAAGGCAGAACTCCGCGATGGAAACGATCCCCGGGGGCGTGTATTTCTCGTCGATCCCCAGACAGACGTCGGGCGTCCTCTCTCCGCTGCGCAGCCGATCCCGGGGCACAATATCATCCGAGAAGCTATGCATATCCAGCAGCAGAAGGCGCGGATGCTCAACGCACGCCCGGTTCAACTTCTCATGATGCCCATGATACCAGACCAGCGTTTCCCGGCGCAGTTCGGCAGAAACCGTCTTGATCCGTGTCCCGTCATAGGCTCGCTCGTAGCAGAACCCCATCCCGAGCCGCTCCATCGGCTCCTCCGGGCCAAGAAAACGCTCCACATCGCAGAGCAGGCGGCTGACAGGGAAATACAGAGTGTTCCCGCTGTTTCGCCATGCAGTGGGCACCATCTCCAATACTCCTGTGTCCCTCATCCGTTCATGATAGGACAAAAACTGTTCTTGGGGGATGCAGACGGATTCCATGAGTTCTTCCGGGAACGATGTTCCGTCATGGGGCACATGGAATAAGGGAAAACGCTTCTTGTTATTGCTCATCACGACCTCCTTATAATGATAATGCACCATAAAGAGGCTGTGGATATCCATCGTCCGCCGCTTATACGGCTGTCAAGCTTTGGCACCTTACCTTCCGGCAGGTTGCCGTGCGGTCAACGGGCTTGTCCCTCGCGCACTCTCTATGGTCGAATATGAAATTGTTTAGGGTATTTATGAAGAAAAATAGGATGCAGCGATGTTATTCGCTTTACAGTATTCATACAGGCCGAAGACACCTTTGTCGAGGCTGAATCTCACACATACAGCTTCCAGCTTTTCCTCATCTGTTTTGTCTGCTATTCCCATCAAGGCAAAGAGCCTGCCGGTGTTTTCTTCATCAAGCGAGAGCGTATAATCAAAGTCATCCGTCCTTCTGAACTCTTCTACATATTATCGTCCGGCAGAACGGGCAGCTTCTCGGCCTCATCCACTCAGGATAGATCATGCTTGGCTCTGCCCATCACCGGCTGGCATTTGGGACAAACCTCATACGGCTTGCTGTATGCCGCACCGCGCCGGGAGCAGATATACTCCGCCCTGAACAGATGCGTCTCCTGATTCCAGCGTACACGCTTCATTCTTTTTCACCCATTTTCTCTATAAGGTCGTGCAGGCTTTTGTCGTGCTGTGCCCGGGAGATCGCACCGTGTGCCAGAAACCCCGCGAGGAGCTCCTTCTCCCGCAGAAACAGCTGATGGTTTTTCTCCGCATAAGTCAGCTTTTCCCAGGTCTGGTTGTCGATTTTCGTGTCCATAAAGCCATTCACGCCTTCCGGATTGCAAAAATGAAGATCCGCTATTTCCCGGCCTCCGATGTAATACTAACGCACAAGGTGTCCAATAAAACGGACTCTGTTCGATCCGGAGGCCTGTGCAGGAGAGAAATTATAGCATAAAAGCGCAAAAATATCGAGATACTATTGGTATAACTGGTACAATGCCCTGCCCCCCACCGGAGACAGCAGCACGGCCGCAGCCGCAGTATTTGAAATCATGCCGATACGCGCTCTCTATGGAAATGATCCTCAGGCTGAGGACCGCTGCTGTGTTCTTTCGCGGGAATATTCCGATGAGCCGGTGTTAAGCGAGCTGATCGACCACATCGATGTGTACGAGACGCAGGGAACGGGCAAAAACAAAACCCAACGCCTTGTCATTTACTGCAAGTTCGTCGGGTATTTGGACATTGACCCCGCGCAGTGCCATCCGAACTGCACCGCCGACATCCGCGAGGGCGTTGCCGTGGAGTACGTTTCCTGCGAGCCGCTGGAGAATCTGAAAGAGCTGTTCCCGGAGGGATACGGCGTGGATGATGATTCTTTTGAGGAAGAAGAAACGGAGCAGGCGTAAACCTGCTCCGAACATAAGATTCATCTGTGATTACAATGCCGGCTGAAACATTCATTGATAGTTTCAGCATAAAGAGAACGGGAATGCTTGTTAGGATTATCGTTGGAATTTTTCTTTTCAAGATATACTTCCAACACCTCATCCCAATGACCGTTAGTTTTTAAGTAATCGGCTCTGGATTCAAGTTCTTTATATGGTTGCGTTTGAAATTCCCACGAAAAGTAATTGTGTTCTTTGTTGAAGCGAATGTATTGCTGACCGTCTTGTCCTTCGTAGACAACCGCAAAATCACAACTGTGAGTAATTCGCGAATGCCAAGGATCCACGGTTTTCATTGAAATTACCCGTGTGGACTGCTCACATTCGGTATAACCGTAATCTCTCATAAAATGCGAAAAGGCTTTATGCAGAATTGTTCTCATGTCCTCCGGTGAGTAATCTTCATTATCGTCATTCACAGCAATGTTGACATCGAAATCAAAACCAACATTAGTCATGGGATCATATGTAATCATATTACGACTTGAGCTACCGATAAATGTAAACTGAAAAGTGAACTCCCCTCTGACATAATCCTGTACTCTGTTGAGGAGTTCAATAAGCTGGGCCTTGTATGGCGCGGCTTCTTTTTTGGAAACGTATTTAAAATGATACATTTTCATTACCTCCTAAAAATAATCCCATGCCGCCCATTCAGCTTTTCCCGCTAAATCATGAGAGCATACTCACAAATGATGCTCCTGTCAATACTTTCAGATAAAAAAGAAGCGGATGTAACTGAAATCAGTTACATCCGCTCGAAATGGTTGCGGGGAATGGACTTGAACCAATGACCTCCGGGTTATGAGCCCGACGAGCTACCAACTGCTCTACCCCGCGATATTGCAAGAGTTATATTACCACAGTTTGTGCCGCCCGTCAACACCCAAACGAAAAAATATTTTGACGGTCTTTGCCGTCAGCCCTCCATCTGCCGCCCGAGGAATCCCGCCACCGTCTGCGCGAGCTTGAATTCCAGATCCGTCGCCGCCGGAGAACCTGGGTGCGAGAGGAACATCACACAGCCAAGCACGTCGCCCTCGGCCAGGATCGGCGCGGCCACCGCGATGGCGTGATCCTCCGCCGACTCGACCGGCCGGGGCGCGCGGCTGCCCGAATCCGTGCGCACGGCGCGGCGGTTTTCCATGATCTCCTCCAGCGCCTTGCTGACAGGTTTTTCCAGCAGCTCCTTTTTCCCGCCGCCGGATACGGCGATCATGCTGTCGCGGTCACATACGGCGACCGTCCCGCCCGTGGACTTATAGAGTGATTCACAGATCTCTGCGGCATAGCTGCTCAGCTCGCCCATGGGCGAATATTTTTTGAAAATGACCTCGCCGTCCTTCTCCGTGTAGATCTCCAGCGGATCACCCTCGCGGATGCGCAGGGTGCGGCGAATCTCCTTGGGGATGACGACGCGGCCGAGATCGTCGATGCGGCGAACAATTCCGGTTGCTTTCATATTTATCTTCTCCCTTGTGTTTTTAATGTCCGGCAAACCTATTGTTTACCAACCGCGGGAGATTATGCGCATTTCGCGCCGCCGTGACGAATTCTGACGACGAAGACGCGAGTTTTTGCCGCTGCATGCGTTGTCATTTTCTGACGGATGGCATATAATATATTTTAAAAGTCGCACAAAATGGCAGAACGGAGGCACGTTATGAGCGAGATCCTGAACAAAAGCCAAATGACGGAAGAAGATATCAAGCTTCGATACATCACCCCAGCGATTACCGCCAAGTGGGACGTTAAAAAGATCTCCATGGAAACGCGCCTGACCGATGGCAAAGTCAACATCAATGGCAATCTGGTTTTCCGTGAAAAGCCCAAGCGCGCCGATTATCTGCTGTACCTGAACCCAAATAACCCGATTGCTGTGGTAGAGGCAAAGGACAACAATCACAGTGTTTCATTCGGTTTGCAGCAGGCCATGATGTATGCAAGAATGCTCGATCTCCCGTTCGCCTTCAGTTCCAACGGCGACGGCTTTGCCGAACACGATTTTCTCACCGGCGAGGAGCGCGAGTTCGGGATGGACGAGTTCCCCTCCGAAACCGAATTGATCGAGCGTTTCCGGTGCGAATCCGCGCTGACACCGGAGCAGAAAACGGTGATCGACCAGCCCTATTATACCAGCCAGAACACCTATCCCCCACGCTATTATCAGCGCATTGCCATTAACCGGACGGTCGGCGCAATTGCGCGAGGGCAGGACCGGCTGCTGCTCGTTATGGCGACCGGCACAGGCAAAACCTATACGGCGTTCCAGATCGTCTACCGGCTGCTGCAAACCGGCATGAAGCGCAAGATCCTCTATCTGGCTGACCGCAACATTCTTGTAGACCAGTCCATTCAGCAGGATTTTTCCCCTCTTGAAAAAGTCATTCACAAGGTGAACTTTGCGAAGGATGACCGCACAACCATTACCGCGCATCAAGTCTACTTTTCCCTTTATCAGCAGCTTGTGGGCGACGATGACCAAGAGCATTTCAGCGAATTGTTTGCACCGGATTTCTTTGATCTTGTCATCGTGGACGAATGCCACCGCGGCTCTGCCAAAGAGGAGAGCCGCTGGCGGCGGATCCTTGATTATTTCAAATCGGCAACACAGATCGGCATGACCGCCACGCCGAAGGAAACAAAGTATATTTCCAATCTCAGCTATTTTGGTGAGCCCGTCTATACATACAGCCTCAAAGAGGGCATTGAAGATGGCTTCCTTGCGCCGTTTAAAGTCATTAACATCACCACCGACATCGGCGACGGCTGGCGGCCGAAAAAGGGGCAGCGGGACATCTATGGTGAGGAGATTCCCGACCGCATCTATACGAACAGCGATTACGATTACAGCATCATCATCGAAGACCGCATCCGGCAGGTCGCCTCGGAGATCACGCGCTATCTCAAGGGCACCGACCGCATGGCAAAGACCATCGTGTTCTGCGCGACTGAAGACGCCGCCGAGCGGATGCGCAAAGAACTGGTGAATCTCAACGCCGATATGGTGCGCAAAAACCCGGATTATGTGGTGCGGATCACCGGCAGCGATGTATACGGAAAAAGCAAGCTGAAATACTTCATCTCCACCAGCTCCGAGGGTCCCGTCATTGCGACGACCTCCAAGCTTCTCTCTACCGGAGCCGACTGTAAAATGACAAAGCTCATTGTGCTTGACGAAATGATCGGCTCCATGACCGAGTTCAAACAGATCATCGGCCGCGGCACACGGCTGCGCGAAAAAGAGGGTAAAACGCACTTCGTCGTTATGGACTTTCGCAACGTCACGCGCCTTTTTGCCGACCCGGAATGGGACGGCCCGATCGAGGTCATTATGCCCCCGTCAAGCGGCAAGTCTGCTCCCGCCGATCCGCCGTCAGCGCCGTCCGGTCCTGTTGAACCGCCGGAGCCGCCCAAACACAAGCCCATCGTGGACCGCCGCGGCTGCCGTGTAGAGATCATTCTCAAAACTGTATCGGTCTATGATACGAACGGAAAACTTCTCCGGCAGGAGAGCATCACGGATTACACGAAGGAAAATGTCCGCGGTGAATACGCCACGCTGGACAACTTCATCCGGCAATGGACGGCGGAGGAGAAAAAGGAAAATATCCGTGCTCTGCTGCGCGAGCGCGGCATCGATCTTGAGCAGATGAAAGCCGAGCAGAACATGGCGGACGTGGACGACTTTGATTTCATCTGCCACGTTGCCTTCGATAAAAAGCCGCTCACCCGCCGCGAGCGCGCGAACAACGTAAAAAAACGTGATTTCTTCAGCAAATACAGCGGCGATGCGCGGAAGGTGCTGGAAGCACTGCTGGACAAGTATATGAACACCGGCATTTACGAGATCGAGAAAACGGAGATCTTGAAGCTCGACCCGTTCGAGAAACTTGGCAGGCCGCCGCGGATCGCCGCGCTGTTCGGCGGGCGGGACGGGTATCTGCGCGCTGTCCGCGAGCTGGAAAACGCCATTTATACAGAAGAGGTAGGTTAATTTAATGAGCAATCTGTCCGGATTTGTAAAGCGCATACGCGATATCATGCGGAACGACGCAGGCATCAACGGCGATGCCCAGCGCATTGAGCAGATCGCGTGGATGCTGTTTCTGAAGGTCTATGACGCCAAGGAGCAGGACTGGGAATTTGACGATGCGGCGTATGAGTCCGTCATTCCCGCTCCGTGCCGCTGGGCGAACTGGGCGCACGACGACAGATCCGGCGCAGCGCTGACGGGCGACGCTCTGCTGGATTTCGTAAACAATACGCTTTTCCCGACGCTGAAAAGGCTCCCCGTAGACGCCTCTACGCCCATCCGGAAGGCGATCGTCCAGACAACGTTCGCCGACGCCAATCAGTACATGAAGGACGGCGTGCTTCTCCGGCAGGTCATCAACCAGATCGACGAGCTGGATCTTTCCGGCTACGAGGAGAGCCACGCCTTTAACGAGATCTACGAAACCATTCTCAAGGAGCTGCAAAGCGCCGGATCGGCGGGCGAATTCTATACGCCCCGCGCCGTTACCGACTTCATGGCGCAGCGGATCGCGCCGCAGATCGGCGAACGGATGGCGGACTTCGCCTGCGGCACGGGCGGCTTTATCACAAGCTGGCTCAAAGAGTTAGAAAAACGTATCTGTACGACCAACGATCGAGAAGCCTACGGCGAATCTGTTTACGGCATAGAGAAAAAGCAGTTCCCGTACATGCTCTGCGTTACCAATCTGCTGCTGCACGGGCTGGACAATCCGCGCGTATTCCATGATAACTCGCTTCTCCGCGACGTGCTGGACTATACGGAAAACGATCAGTTTGACGTGATCCTTATGAACCCGCCCTACGGCGGCAGCGAAAAGGCAGACGTGAAAAACCACTTCCCGGACGATCTCGCGAGCAGCGAGACCGCCGATCTTTTCCTGTCCGTCATCATGTACCGGCTGAAAAAGAACGGCCGCGCGGCGGTCATACTGCCGGACGGCTTCCTGTTCGGCACAGACAACGCCAAGGTGAATATCAAGAAAAAGCTGCTCGGCGAGTTTGACCTGCATACGGTCATCCGTCTGCCGGGAAGCGTTTTTGCGCCCTATACCTCCATCACAACAAACATTCTGTTCTTTGACCGCACGCACCCGACGGAGGAAACGTGGTTTTACCGGCTCGACATGCCGGAGGGATATAAGCACTTCTCCAAAACAAAGCCGATGAAAGCGGAGCATTTCGCCCCGGCAGTCGAATGGTGGGAAAACCGGCGGGAGATCGCCGAGGACGGCTTTCCCAAGGCAAAGAAGTTTACGGCGCGGCAGCTTGCGGAGGATCTGGGATACAACTTTGACCAATGCGGCTACCCACACGCGGAGGAGGAGATCCTTGACCCGCTCGATCTCATTCAGCGCTATCAGGAGGAGCGGGCCAGCCTGAACGCGGAAATTGACCGCGTGCTCGCGGAGATCACCGCCATCCTCGGAGGTGCACGGGAATGACGCCGCAGGAACTGAAAAACAGCATTTTGCAGCTCGCCATACAGGGCAAACTGGTGGAGCAGCGCCCGGAAGAGGGAACCGGCGAGGAGCTGTACCGGCAGATTCAAGCCGAGAAGCAAAAGCTCATCCGTGAGGGAAGGATCAAAAAAGAAAAGCCTCTGCCGGAAATTGCAGAGGATGAAGTGCCGTTTGAGATTCCGGAGAGCTGGAAGTGGGGACGGTTTGGTGAATTGGTATTTTTCAACATCGGGAAAACACCCCCACGTGCAGAGGCACAGTGGTGGGGAACCGACGTTCCCTGGGTTTCTATTGCAGATATGCCGGAAAGCGGACATATTCTCTCGACTAAAGAAAGAGTCACTTCCGCTGCGATTTCGGAGAAGTTTGCCGGGAGAACCGCAAAGGCTGGCACCTTACTAATGAGTTTTAAGCTTACTGTTGGCAGGGTGTCTATTCTCGACGTTGACGCCGTTCATAACGAAGCTATTATATCGATATATCCTTATGCAGATAAGGAAACTATAATTCGAGATTATTTGTTTGAAATTCTTCCGCTTACATCGCAGTCCGGCGAAAGCAAAAATGCAATCAAAGGAAAAACTCTTAATAACACAAGTATAAGCAATTTACTCATTCCTCTCCCACCGCTGGCTGAACAAAGGCGAATCGTCGGGAAAATCGAAGAGCTGCTGCCGCTGATCGACCGCTACGAGAAGGCATGGGGCCGTCTGGAAGAATTTAACAGACGATTTCCGGCGGATATGCAGAAGTCGCTCCTGCAAATGGCGATACAAGGCAAGCTCGTTGAGCAGCGCGCCGAAGAAGGCACCGGTGAGGAACTGTACCGGCAGATTCAAGCCGAGAAGCAAAGACTCATCAAGGAAGGCAAAATCAAAAAAGAAAAACCTCTGCCGGAAATTGCAGAGGGTGAAATACCGTTTGATATCCCGGAGAGCTGGAAGTGGTGTTTCGTCGGAGAATTATTTTCGCATAATACAGGAAAGGCAATGAATGCCTCCGCAAAAAAAGTGGATAAATCTGGTTCTATACGCAAATTTATTACAACATCTAATTTATATTGGAATGCATTCGATTTTTCTACGATTAAGCAAATGTTCTTTTCTGATGATGAGCTTGAGCGATGCACAATAAAAAAAGGTGATCTTCTCATGAATGAAGGAGGCGCTTACTTTGGCAGAACAGCTATTTGGAATTACGACTATGAAATATGCTTCCAAAACCATGTTCACAGACTTCGTCCATATAGCGATATCGAGCTGATGTATTTCTATCATGTGTTTTTCTTTTATAGAAACATGAATATGATGCGAGCTAAAGGTACCGCGATGCCGGGACTATCATCAGTAACGTTACACAATATGATGATTCCCCTCCCGCCCCTCGCCGAGCAAAAACGCATCGTTGCAAAACTGGAAGAACTCCTGCCGCTATGTGAAAGATTGAAATGAAGGGAGAAAATGTGCGTGAGTAACATATTGGATGCTGTTTTCAGCGGATTGACTGCCTTGGGAACAATCGGCGCCTGTGTCATTTCACTTATTCTTTCATACGGAAAGTATAAACACAAGTTAGACTGTGTTTTTATTTGGGGCACGCCCGGCAACTACAAACCAACGCTCCTTATTAGTAATCTATGCAGTCGAGTGATAGTTATCAGAACGATAGATGTTTTTTACGAACGAAACCGCGTAGCATATTTTAACCTGCTCGAAGATTTTAAAGTGGGAAATAAGGCAATTATTCCCGCAGAATCAGAAACCAGAATATCCCTTGACGCAGACAAGTTTGAATTTAAAACCTTAAAACTCTGCAACGATGAACAAAAGGAAAAAAAGAATACTTTGAAAATCGTTGTGACGACATCTTCAGGCAAGAAATTCACATCTAAACAGAAATATTCCAGTAGCGAAGTACTTGACCTCCTTATCGGAAATGGGCTATTTAACGACGTCTCATAGCGCAACTAACGCGAATTAGCCCCCATAAATGCAAACCAAAAGAAGGCAAAAACCATGCGCCTTCAAGCCGCTATTGTATCCGTATTTCAAAGACGTCCCGGCTTCTCCGACCGGGAGTGGCGGAGCGCGCAGAGGTAATTTGCACTGTTCGGCTTAGAATTCTCTTTTCCCTGCCGAATATTGTCGAACGAATTAACGGCATCTTTATGGGGGATTTGTTGAAATAAGACATAAAATATGCTATTTTATCCGTGTAGTAGATCAGCTGAAGAAAAAAATCGATATGGAGGCGATATTATGAAACTTCGCGTGCTGATCGCCGACCCGGATCCGGATCTCCAACGAACGATAACCGCTGCGCTTTCTCAGGAGAGAGATATGGAAGCGGCAGGCTTTTCGTCCGGCGGGACGGAGACCCTTTCTCAAATCCAGTCGCTGCGGCCGGATGTGGTGCTGCTGGAGCTCGTTCAGCCGCAGCTCGACGGACTGAGCGTACTGCGCCGGCTTGCCGAAGCGGAGAGCGCGCCGCCGGTAGTCGTTCTCACCGGATTTGTCAACGCCGCCATTGTTGCCGAGTGCGCAAGACTCGGCGCGGCATATTTTATCCCCAAGCCCTGCGACCCCGGAGCGCTTCTGCAGTGCCTGCGGCAGTACGCGAAGGCGGAAAAGAGACCGCCCGCCGCCGTCCCAGGACTGGCCCCCGCGCCGAAGGTGCCGGCTCCCGCGCCCGCACATCTGGAAAGCGCCGTCACCAACCTTCTCCACGAGATGGGCGTACCGGCGCATATTAAAGGCTTTCAATACCTGCGTGCAGGGATCCTTTTTACGATCCGCGGTGCGGGCTCCGTCGCCGGAATAACGAAGGTGCTGTATCCGGAGATCGCCAAAAGGTTTTCTGCGACGCCTGCCTGCGTAGGGCGGGCAATGCGCCATGCGATCGAGATCGCATGGAACCGCGGCGACTTCGAGATGCAGCAGAAAATCTTCCGCGGCACCATCTCCGGAGCCAAAGGAAAACCGACAAACGGCGAATTCATCGCCCTGCTTGCCGAGCATATAGCGCTTCGTTTTAAGAGCGCAAATCTATAATCCTCCAAAACGCTTCCCGTTCGGTTTCCGGTGGACATGCGCCGGCGTCGGACGGGAGGCTTTTTTATCCTGTTTCTTGCCCGTTTTTACGGAATGTGCTATCATAAAAACCCAAACACAGAAATGGAGCGAAAGACTATGGTATTTATCTGTTACCCCAAGTGTACGACCTGCCAGAAGGCGCGAAAGTGGCTGGACGAGCACAAAATTGCCTACGAGCTCCGCGACATCAAGACGGCGAATCCCGCCTGTGACGAGCTGGCGGCGTGGCACGAGCGCAGCGGCCTGCCGCTGAAGAAATTTTTCAATACCAGCGGTCTGCTCTACAAGTCCATGGAACTCAAGGACAAGCTGCCCGGCATGAGCGAGGAAGAGATGCTGCGGCTTCTTGCTGCGGACGGGATGCTGGTCAAACGCCCGCTTCTGGTCGGGGACGATCTTGTCCTCGTCGGATTTAAAGAGACCGAGTGGGAGCGTGCTCTGAAAGCGCAGTAAAAAAACCGAACCCCTGCCCAACCTTTTGCGGTTATTTATAGCACAGGAGGCGTTTATATGAACAAGCAAAAACTATCCGCGGCGATTACGGAGTTTGTAAAAAAGAAAACCGCAAACGCTGCATATTACAGCGATAACTGGAAAGAGCGCAGCGAGCGAAAGTCCTATTATCAATCCTTCACTGAGGCGAAACTTCTTGCTATGACAGAGGATGATTTCCTTGAGTATATAAGCAAGCTGTGGTCCATGCTGATCTGGGGCAACAAGAAGTATGTTGTTGACAAGATCGTTGCCGATAACGGATTTGGAAATGTGAAAAAGCAGTTGGCGGATCTGCTGTATGGGGACGGAGCCATTGAAAAAAGATGGGACACGTTTTTGAAAAATGCAAAGGGGCTCGGTCCGGCTACGATCAGCGAATTGTTGACCTATGTGAATCCGCGGGAGTATGTCATCTTTAATAAAACTACCATACAGTGCTTCGCTTATTTGGAAGTCCCGGATATGCCGAAGTACAACTATCAGTACACCGGGAAAAAGTATGCGGAAGTTTGTGCCGTTGCGAAGCAGATTGCAGGGGAACTGATAGCGGCAGGAGAAAAAGATGCAGATTTGCTCACGGTGGATTACTTCATGTGGGACGAGCTGCTTCCGCTTGCAGAGAAAAAAGAGCCATCCGGCGAAACTGCGGTGACGCCCGCCGCAGAGAAGCCTGCAACCGTCAAGGAGTCGAAATCTCTCCACGAGGAAATCAAGGAAAAACTTGTGGCGATCGGCGAACTCCTGGGCTTTGAAAGCCGGGCAGAGGTGCACATTACCGCCGGAGCGGTCGTTGATGCGGTATGGGAAGCGAAAATCGGCAACATGGGCAAGGCAATTTATGTTTTTGAAGTGCAGTCCAAAGGCTCGATCGACAGCCTTATTCTCAATTTGAAAAAAGCGCAGAATAATGCGGCGGTTCAGGCGGTCGTTGCTGTTGCGGATGAAGCGCAGCTTGCCAAAATCATCAAGGAGAGCCGAGGCGTCATCGAGGAAAAGGATCTCAGAACATGGGATTCCGAGGACGTTCTGGCTGTCTATGATGCGCTTGTCCGTGCCCATGAGTCCATAAACAATCTGGCGTTGGTGCCGGATAGCTTTTGAGGTGTCAACACCGCGATCGGGCTTTTCACGGTCGGGCTTTTTAATAAACGCAAATAAAATGAAACATCTCCATAAGAATAAGAGAAGCCCCTTGAGATCATGGATCCCAAGGGGCTTTTGGTCCGAGTAGCGCGGCTCGAACGCGCGGTCTCCTGCTCCCAAAGCAGGCGCGATACCATCTTCGCTATACCCGGTTGTGCGCTTTCGCCGTGATATTATACCAAACACAACCGCTCCATGCAAGGTTTTTCGGATTGATGTTTTTTCGTCGCTATGATATGATGGCGTGTGAAAGAAACAGGAGTGTGAACCTTATGAGAATGCGGAAAAAACCGAACCTGATCCCCCGGATGGAGCGCTGCGCCGCGGTGCAGATCCGGACGCCGGAAGACCATAAAGGCCGCTGGGCGGAGGAGTTTTCGCAGTACCGCGAGATCCGTCTGGAGCTCGGCTGCGGCAAGGGCCGCTTCACCTGCGAACAGGCGCTCCGCGAGCCGGACGTGCTGCTGCTCGCGCTCGAAAAGGTGCCGGACGCGATGGTCGTGGCGATGGAGCGCGTTGTGGAGCAGGGCATACCGAACGTCCGCTTTCTCGACCGGGACGCCGAGCTCCTGCCCGAGATGTTCGCCCCGGGTGAGATTTCCCGCCTGTACATCAATTTCCCTGACCCGTGGCCGAAGAAGAAGCAGTTCAAGCGCCGCTTGACCGCGCCGGAGTTCCTCGATAAGTACCGCGCGCTGCTGCCGGAGGGCGGGGCGGTCTGGTTCAAGACCGACAACGGGCCGCTTTTCGACTGGTCGCTCGAATCGTTCCGCGGCTGCGGCTGGGCGCTTGCCGATATGCCGGAGGGCACGCCCATGACCGATTACGAAGCGCGCTTCACCGAGATGGGGCTTCCCATCCACCGCGTCGTGGCGACGCGCCCATAAGACCATATGGTAAAAATCGGAAACGTGGAGCTCGCCGGGCGGCTCTTTCTCGCGCCGATGGCCGGTGTGACGGACGCCTCATTCCGGCTCCTCTGCCGGAAACACGGCGCAGCGCTCGCCACGAGCGAAATGATCTCCTCCAAGGCGCTCATGTATCAGGACGGCAAGACGAAAACGCTGCTCGTCCGGCCCGAGGGGGATACGCCCCTCGCCGTGCAGATCTTCGGGAGCGACCCCTCGTGCATGGCGGAGGCCGCGTGCAAGGTGATAGACCTTTGCCGCCCCGAGATCATCGACATCAACATGGGCTGTCCCGTCGGGAAGGTCGTAAAGTCCGGCGACGGGAGCGCGCTTATGAAAACGCCCGATCTCGCGGCGAAGATCATCGAATCGGTCGTCCATGCGGTGGATGTGCCGGTGACGGTCAAGTTCCGCAAAGGCTTCGATAAAGGCAATATCAACGCCGTGCCGTTTGCCGAAATGTGCGAGAGTGCGGGCGCCGCGGCGATCGCGGTGCATGGCCGCACGAGAGCGCAGATGTATGCGGGGCAGGCCGACTGGGACATCATCCGCGACGTAAAGCGCGCGGTACGCATCCCGGTGTTTGCCAACGGCGACGTATGGACCGCGGAGGACGCCGAACACATTTTGCGCTACACCGGCGCGGACGCGGCGCTCATCGGGCGCGGCAGCTTCGGCAACCCGTGGCTCTTTGCGCAGGGCAACGCCCTTCTTGCCGGGGAGAAAGTCCCGCCGCTCCCGCCGCTGCGCGCGCGGATGGAAGAAGCCCTCGGCCAGATCACGACGGCGTGCTCGCTCAAGGGCGAGAAGATCGCCATTCTGGAAGCGCGCAAGCAGCTTTGCTGGTATCTGCGCGGGGTGTCCCATGCGGGATATTATAAGCAGCAGATCGTATCGATGAATACGCTCGCCGACGCGGAGAAGATTGTCCGCGGCATACAGCGCGATCTGAGGTGACAGCATGACAAAAGACGAGGAAAAAGGATTTATCGAGCGCGTTCTCGCCGGAGACGAGAGCGCCTATGAGCCGCTCGTGATGGAAAACCAGACAAAGGTATACCGTCTCGCGCTGCGCATACTGAAAAACGAGGCCGACGCCGAGGACGCCGCGCAGGAGGCGTTTCTCAAGGCGTACACCTCGCTTGCGGATTTTCGCGGCGACAGCCGGTTTTCCGTGTGGCTCTACCGGCTGACGAACAACATATGCATCGATATGCTGCGCAAAAATAAGCGTGCCGTTATCGTGTCGCTCCAGACGGAGGACGATGACGGCAAAGAGACCGAGATCGCCATTCCCGACGAGCGGTATTCCCCCGAGAGGCTGGCCGAGCGCGCCGCCGACCGGGACGCCGTGCGCACGGCGCTCGCCGCGCTGCCGGATGACTGCCGCGAAATTCTCGCCCTGCGCGAGAGCGCGGGGCTGAGCTACGACGAGATCGCCGCGGCGCTCTCGCTGGAGGTCGGCACGGTCAAATCGCGGCTCAACCGCGCGCGGAAAAAGCTCTGCATAGCGCTTCTCAAAAGCGGGAACTTTTCCGACCGTTTCCCGTCCAAACAAGGGAAGGGGTGTGAAGCGTGAAAAACTGTGAATACTATGAAGAGCTGATCGGCGCAGCGATCGACGGCGAGATCACCGCCGAAGAGGACAAGGAGCTTCGTGCCCATCTGGAAAGCTGTGAGGCCTGCCGGAGCTTTTATGAGGCGATGCAGGCAATATCCGGCACGGACGATGCGCTCGGCGATGTGCCGGAGAATTTCACGGCGAACGTGATGGCGCGCGTCCATGAAGCCGCTGCCCCGGCGGAAAAGCCGGCGAAGAAAAAGGCGAGCATCCAGCGCCTCGTGACGCGCTGCGGCGCGCTTGCCGCGGCGGCTGCCGTGGCGATCTGGGCGGGAGTGACCTTTTCCGGCACTTTCGCCGCGAAGGGCGCGAGCAGCACGGCGAGGGAAGAGTCGGGGATCGCCATGTACAGCGCGGCGGAGGACAGTGGCGAAACGGACACCCCGGCGGAAGCACCAGCGCCCGCAGGCGGCAGGATGATGGCCGCCGCGCCCGAGAGCGCCGCGGCGGACGGCAGCGTTACGGTCACTGTCACCACCGCGGAAAACGGCGCTTCGGACGACGCGGTTACGCTGCCGGACGACGGATTTTTCGCCGGGTATCTCCTGCTCGACGAGGGCGAAACGCCCACGCCGGAGCGAGACTGCGACTATACGATCACGCTCGACGCGCCGGACGGCACGGAGAGCGCATACCGGCTCTGGGTCGAAGCGGGGAACCTCGTCTGGCAGAAAACGGACGGAGATGCGGCGCATCTCTCCCCCGCGTCGCCGGAGGCATGGAGCGAGATATTGCGTAACGCGTCGAGATAAATCGAACTAAGGAGGTTTTTCATTGAGCATTCGCGGCATTTATTCCACCATTACCGACATTCGCCGTCAGGTATTCACCGAAGTCGCCCGCATGGGCTACGAGGGTGGGGACTATTCCCGCATTGAAGACCTGCCGTATAAGATCGTCCCCGGCGAGGTCGCCGAGCACCGCAGCAGCATCTTTCTGGAAAGAGCCATCGTCGGCGAACGGCTGCGTCTCGCAATGGGCCTGAGCCCCCGTCCGCTCGACCAGCACGCGCCGCTCGCCGCGGGTGCGGAGGAGAGCGCGAGACCGGAGAAATATTACGAGCCGCCGCTGGTGAATATTCTGAAATTTGCCTGCAACGCCTGTCCGGAAAAGCGCTATATCGTTACGAACCTCTGTCAGAACTGCCTGGCGCACCCGTGCCGCGAGATCTGCCCGAAAAAGGCGGTCAAGCTCAGCCACCGCGGCGTGAGCCGCATTCAGGAGGATCTCTGCATCCGCTGCGGCAAGTGCGCGGATGTCTGCCCCTACAATGCGATCATTTTGCAGGAGCGCCCGTGCGCCAAGGCGTGCGGTATGGACGCCATCCGGTCTGACGAGCACGGCCGCGCCGATATCGATTATGATAAGTGCGTCTCGTGCGGCATGTGTCTTGTGAACTGTCCGTTCGGCGCGATCTCCGATAAGAGTCAGCTCTTCCAGCTCACGCAGGCGCTGCGCGGCGGTGAAAAGGTCATTGCGATCGTCGCGCCCGCGTTCGTCGGGCAGCTCGGCCCGAGCATGACGCCGGATAAGCTCAAGGCCGCGATGAAGATGCTCGGCTTCCGGCATGTGGCGGAGGTGGCCGTCGGCGCAGACCTCTGCACGCTCGACGAGGCGAAAGACTTTCTGGAGAAGGTCCCCGCCGAGCAGCCGTTCATGGCGACGTCCTGCTGCCCGAGCTGGGCGGTCATGGCGAAAAAGCTCTTCCCGGAGCAGGCAAACTGCATCTCCATGGCGCTCACGCCCATGGTGCTCACGGCGCGCCTCTGCAAGCAGCAGCACCCGGGCGAGAAGGTCGCGTTCATCGGGCCGTGCAGCGCAAAGAAGCTTGAAGCCATGCGCACGACCGTGCGCAGCGAAGTCGATTTTGTCCTGACGTTTGAAGAGGTCATGGGCATGTTCGAGGCCAAGGGCATCAACTTTAACGAGATCACCCAGACCGCGCCGCTGCGCGAAGGCACGGCGGCGGGCCGCGGCTTTGCCGTTTCCGGCGGCGTTGCGGAAGCGGTGCGCGAAGCGATCTCGCACATCGACCCCGACCGCGAGGTGAAAACCGCGTGCGCGCAGGGGCTCAAGGACTGCCGGAAAATGCTCACGCTTGCCAAGGCCGGCAAGTACGACGGGTATCTGCTCGAGGGCATGGCGTGTCCGGGCGGCTGCGTCGCGGGCGCCGGTACGCTCCTGCCGATCGAGAAGGCGGCGGCCATCGTGCGCAATTACACCGCGCAGGCGGAGGAAAAGAGCGCCACCGAAACCAAGTATGAAGCCACGCTCCCGCTCCTGCTTGAAGACGAGGAGGACGCGGAGTGATACCGGCGAAGCTCCGCTGAAAGTCTCCGCGAAGGTGCGGGGCGCATAAAAATGACCAGCCGCGGCAGAACGATCTGCCGCGGCTGACTTTAAGGAGAAACTAAGGAGAAAATGGTATGATCCGTGATATCTGCAGGGACGAGAGCTTTCTCGCGCAGAAGGCCGAACCCGCCGCGGCGGATGATCTCGGCACGGCGCAGGACCTGCTGGACACGCTGTCCGCCCACAGGGACGGATGCGTGGGCATGGCGGCGAACATGATCGGCGTAAACAAGCGCATCATCGTCTTCGATAACGAGGGGAAATATATGGTCATGCTCAACCCGGTCATCGTCAAAAAGTCCGGCGCATACGAGACGGCGGAGGGCTGCCTTTCTCTTGCCGGCACGCGGAAAACGATGCGTTTCCAAACCATCAAGGTACAGTGGCAGAATGAGAGATTCCAAACGCGGCTCAAGACCTTTACCGGGTGGACGGCGGAGATCATACAGCACGAGATCGACCACTGCGACGGCATTTTGATATGACCTTTCGGACGAAGGATGCTGCGTCATCTGCGAAACCGCTGACCAGCGAAAAAGTTATATTACTTCAAAGTCAAGACCACCGGCGTAGCCGGTGGCTTGCACAAGCCCTATAAGGGCGTAG
>ERZ773146.392-NODE-392-length-31715-cov-46.479564_pt1 | contig 31715 bp, 26 predicted proteins | sample MGYA00580847_ERZ773146 | MGnify/ENA primary metagenome ERZ773146 (study PRJEB29015, sample SAMEA2737830) | human gut metagenome | biome: human gut; feature: human-associated habitat; material: faeces | place: China | collected 2012 ...
GGCGGCTGCGGCACCTCGCTCGCCGTATCGGCACTTAGAATTATGCGGTATTGCCCTTACTTTTTCCACTCGTCGGTGTCGATGACGATGGTGACGGGACCGTCGTTCACAAGGTCGATCTTCATGTCCGCGCCAAACTCCCCGTGCTGCAGGTCTTTAAGGCCCTGATGGCTCATCTCCGCGAGGAATTTTTCATAGCACGGCACGGCCAGCTCGCCCCTGGCGGCATGGATGAAACTCGGGCGTTTGCCCCTGGACGTATCACCGTAGAGCGTGAAGTTGGAGACGACGAGCGCCGAATAGCCCAACTCGACGGCGCTACGGTTCAGCTTGCCGTCCTCGTCCTCAAAAATGCGCAGGTGGGCGCATTTTTCGGCCAGCTTGGGCACAATGGCGCTGTCGTCGGTATCGCGCACGCCCAGCAGGATGACAAGGCCAGGCCCGATGGCCCGGGGCTCGCCCCCGTTGACGGTAACGCTTGCGCGGGTGACGCGCTGGATGACTGCTCGCATAGGAAAATCTCCTTATTTGTATATTCCTGCAAAACGAGGGGGTAGGGGCGAGCATTGCCCGCCCGTGGCCGTGTGCGGCTGCGGCAAGGTCTGCGGGCGGATATGGAATCCGCCCCTACGGTGTCCTTGCCTCTCTCCCCCCCACCCGCTGCGGCGGGAGCCCCCCACAGAGGTGGCCAAGAGCGCTCAGTTCCTCGTCACGCTCACAACGTCCTTGATCTTTTTCAGTCTTGCCACGACGCTGTTCAGGTGCTCGGTGTTGGTGATGCCGACGGTCACGCTCATGCGGGCGCGGCCCTGCTCGGCGGCGCGGGCCGTCAGAGAGTAGATCGGCACGCGCATATCGCCCAGTGCCAGTGCCACGTCAGAGACGAGGTTCGCGCGATCCATGCAAACAATATCCAGCGTAGCCTTGTAGTTTTCCTTCTCCGCCTCGTCCCAGTAGGCGCGGACCCAGCGGTCTGCGTTCTCGGGGTGGCGCATACTCTCGCGGGCGTTGGCGCAGTCACGCTTGTGGATAGACACGCCGAAGCCGCGGGTGACAAAGCCGATGATCTCATCGCCCGGCAGCGGTGAGCAGCACTTGGCGAACTTGATGGGGCAGTTGTCGATGCCCTCGACGATGACGCCGTCGGAGGAATGCATCCGCTTGAGCTCCACCGTGACCGGCTTCGGCTCGGTAGCCTGCAGCTTGGTGTACTCCTCCTTGAGCTTGGGCAGCATGCGGGAGATCTGCAGGCCGCCGTAGCCGATGGCCGCGTACATTTCCTCCACGCTGTTGCAGCGGTTGCGGCGGGCCAGCGTCTCCATAAAGACGTCGTGCTGCTCGTCGGTCAGCGTCATGAGGTTGCGGCGCATCTCGCGCTCAAGCGCGTCGCGGCCCTCCTGAATATTTTCCTCTCTGCGTTCCTTTTTGAACCAGTTGCGGATCTTGTTCTTGGCTTCGCTCGTCTTGACGATGTTGAGCCAGTCGCGGCTGGGGCCGCGGTTCTCGGAGCCGGTGATGATCTCAATAATTTCGCCGGTCTGGACCTTGTGGTCGATGGGCACGATGCGGTTATTGACCTTCGCACCGATCATTCTGTTGCCGACAGCAGAGTGGATTGCGTAGGCGAAGTCGATGGCCGTCGCGCCCGCGGGCAGGTTGATGACGTCGCCGCGCGGCGTGAAGGCGAACACTTCCTCGGGCAGCAGGTCGCTCTTGATGTCGCTGAGCAAATCCGTGGCGTCGGCGCTGGAGCGCTGGCTTTCCAGCAGCTGGCGCACCCAGGCCAGGCGCTCGTCCAGCTTGTCGTTGCTGCCCGTGATGCCGGCCTTGTACTTCCAGTGCGCGGCGATGCCGTACTCCGCCATGCGGTCCATGTCCCAGGTGCGGATCTGCACCTCAAACGGGATGGCCTCGCGTCCGATGACCGTTGTGTGCAGGGACTGGTAGCCGTTGGGCTTCGGGGTCGAGATGTAGTCCTTGAAGCGGTTGGGCAGCGGGTGGTACATATCGTGGATCAGCCCCAGCGCGGTATAGCACTCGGGGACGTTGTCGAGGATGATACGCACAGCGTAAATGTCATAAATTTCCTCGAAATCCTTATTCTGCATATACATCTTGCGGTAAATGCCGTAGATGCTCTTGACGCGGTGGCGGATGGTCGCCTTCTGGATGCCGTTTTCGGACAGGTGCCTGGCAATCGTATGGCAGACCTGATGCAGGAACTCGTCGCCGTGCTTATTCAGCAGGTCGCGGATCGTCTCATAGCCGACAGGGTCAAGGTAGTGCAGACTGCGGTCCTCGAGCTCCTCCTTGATGTTGGAAATTCCGAGGCGGTGCGCGATGGGGGCATAGACCTCCATCGTTTCCAGTGCCTTGTCGCGGCGCTTCTGCTCGGGCCAGGCGTCGCCGGTGCGCATATTGTGCAGTCTGTCGCACAATTTTATAATCATGACGCGGACATCCTGGCTCATAGCCAGCAGCATCTTGCGCAGGTTCTCGGCCTGGCGATCCTCCACATTCGAGAACTTGATCTGGGTCAGCTTGGTGACGCCGTCAACGAGCAGCGCAACCTCGGGGCCGAACTTCTGCTTGATCTCGGCCACCGTGACCGGCGTGTCCTCGGCCACATCGTGCATGAGGGCCGCGGCAATGCTCTCGCTGTCCATGCCCAGCTCCACCAAAATCTGCGCCACCGAAAGCGGGTGACAGATGTACGGCTCGCCGCTGCGGCGGCGCTGCTCGCCGTGGGCCTTTTCGGCCAGCGCGTAGGCGCGGTCGATCATAGCAAAATCATAGGGACGGCCGCTGTCAACCAGACTCTTTTTCAGATCGTCATAGGTGATGGGCATTTTTACTTCTTGCACGTTTGTGTTTTCCATAGTCCGTTCCCCTCTCCGTTTTCTATCTGTCTTGCACAGCGCTTTTTCGGGCGTTCTGTAGGGGCGAGCATTGCTCGCCTGCAGGCCGCTTGCCATGGGCACAGCCTTCCCGAAAAGGCGCTGTTGTTTTCAGGCTGCCGGGCGGGCAATGCCCGCCCCTACATGTGGAGCAGGGCGCTCATGCCTGTTTTGCCAGCTCCGCCAGCTTTTGCAGCACCGGCGCACTGGCCAGGTCCTGCTTGGCCGTCACGGGCACGGGCAGCCAGCGGCCCTCCTGCTCCTCAATCAGGCCAAGCTCCTGCAGCGCCGTCAGGCTTGCCAGCGTCTTGCCGGTGTTCTGCGGCCCCTCCGCCGCAAAAACCGGCTGCAGATCCGCCGCGGCCACATGCCCGCCGCGGATGCGCCGGTAGAGTGATACCGTGTCGGCGCGGGCCGGCAGCAGCGCGGCGGCGCGGGCCGCGTCGAGGCTGCCGCCGGTGCGGAACGCCTCGAACCACGCGGCCTGTTCACTGGGAGTATTGCCCAGCTCCGCAGGGCGGATAGCCTTGAGGTGCGCGGACACCATCGGCCCGCTGCGCCCGTTGAAGATCGAGACTTCGAGCGCGGCCTCCACCTCACTGCCGACGGGATAGGCAAACGCCTGCGGTGCAATGCCGAAGCTCGACGCAAACAGCGTGTCGCTGCCCTGCCGCAGCCGGATGCGGGTGTGGCGGCCCTCCGCGCCCATCGGCCAGATGCCGTCCACAAAGGCATGCTGCACCAGCAGCACGGGCGTGGGGTTCTCGCGGCCAAAGGGTGCCAGCCGGGCCAGTTCGCCGACGTTTTCCAGATTCAGCTCGCCCAGCGTGGCGGCGGCGTCCAGCCGCAGGCTGACGGCCTCGGGCGAGGCAGCGTGGGCCGCGGCCCAGGCGTTGATGGCCTGCCGGAACGCGGCAAGATTTTCTTCCTCTATCTCAACGCCCGCCGCGGCGGCGTGGCCGCCGAACCGCGTCAGATACTGTGCGCAGTCGGCCAGCGCACTGTGCAGGTCGAACGGGTCCGGTGCGCGCCCGCTGCCGCGGCCCTCGCCCTCGTGCATCGAGATGACGATGACCGGGCGGCTGAACCGCTCCATGAGCCGCGCCGCCACGATGCCGATGACGCCGGGGTGCCAATCCTCGCCGCTGACGACGAGCACGCGGTCCCGGGTGCGGGCGGGGTCGGCCTCCAACGCCTGCAAAGCAGCGGCAAAGACCTGCTGTTCGGTCTGCTGGCGCTCGGTGTTGATCTCGGCCAGGCGTTCAGCTATGCCGGTGGCCTGATCCTCCTCGCCGCAGAGCAGCAGCTTGAGCGCTACCGCGGCGTTGTCCATGCGGCCCGCAGCGTTCAGGCGCGGGGCCAAACTGTAGCTGACCGTGTCCGCCGTGACGGGCTTGCCGCCGCAGCCGGCGCTCTCCAAAAGCGCGTGCAGGCCGGGACGCATCGTGTCCTGCAAAAGGGACAAACCCTCGCGGACAATCGTGCGGTTCTCCCCCACCAGCGGCATGACGTCGGCCACCGTGCCCAGCGCCGCCAGCTCGCCGTACATTTCCAACAGCTCGACGGGGTCGCAGCCCTCGAGCGCGGCACAGAGCTTGAACGCCACGCCCGCGCCGCACAGGTCCTTGAACGGGCTTTCGTCGTCGGGGCGCTTGGGGTCGACAACGGCGATGGCGTCTGGCAGCGTGTCGCCCGGCAGGTGGTGATCCGTGATGATGAGGTCAAGGCCCAGCTCCTTTGCGCAGGCGGCCTCCTCGACGGCGGAAATGCCGTTGTCTACCGTCACGACGAGCTTAAAGCCCTTGGAGGCCAGCGATTCCAGCGCCGCGCGTGTCAGACCGTAGCCGGAGCCGCGGGTAGGCAGCTTGCAGCGGACGTGTGCGCCCTGGCTAGTGAGACATTCGTACAAAATGGCCGTGGCCGAGATGCCATCGACGTCATAGTCACCGTAGATGACCATGAGCTCCTCATTTTCGATGGCCTCCTGGATACGGACGACAGCCTTGTCCATATCTGTGAGCAGGAACGGGTCGCTCAGCGGTTCACCCTGGCCCAGCAGGGCCTGCGCAGCGGCGGGGTCCGTGCAGCCGCGGGCGGCCAGCACCCGGCGCAGCAGTACGCCGCACCCGGCCCCGGCCAGCGAGGTTTCCGCCGCGGGGTCCGCCTTTTTCAGTTGCCACGCAGGGTAATTCATACAGTTTAGCTCCTTGTGTTAAAATCAGCTTCAAAATCGTGGGTCAGGCCATCCTGCCGCAGCATAGCCTCCAGCGTGTCGATTTCGGTGGAAACGTCCATGCTGACGTCCTGCAGAAGGGTGTCGTACAGCTTTTCATACGCTTGGTTCAGCGTGTGCAGGATGCCGGTGATGTCGCGGCGGATCTCCGCCGCGTTCGCGCTGTCCGTATCGCCCAGGCCCTGCGCCGTGTCCAGCAGCTTGCGGGTCGTTGGCAGGTAATACTCGCGGAAGCGGCGCACGCGGTTCAGCTGCTCCGGGTGGTTGTGGACAAAGCCCATGATCGACGCGCAGGTTTTCTGCATTGCGGCAAGCTCTTCGTCCGCATCGGTGCCCAGCTTGCCGCGGCAGACTTTTAAGTAGTTCAAAAAGTCCATGCCCTCGCGGCGGAACTGTTCGGCATCGGTCAGGGGTTCGGCAGGCTCGGCCTGCGGCGCTGCGGCAGGCTTTGCCGCCGTCGGCATGAGCGAATCGTCCAGGTAAAGCGTGCTGTAATCGTCGGAAATGGCGGCATTGGGCAGGTCGCCGCTGCCGACAGCCCTCGTCACAGTGTCATAGGCTGTTTCCTGCTTGATCTGCGCCTTGCGGGCCAGCGACGGCAGGTCGCAGGTCCAGTCATTGGCGGCGCGCAGCAGCCTGCGCAGGCGGCTGAAATAGGTCATCTGCTTCGTGCCCACAACGGCCATAAAGAGAAAGCCCAGCGTGACCGGCGTGAATACCCCAAACAAAATCGGGATAGCCATAAATTCATCGTGGGTCAGCCCCAGCGGCCCCGCACCGACGGCGGTCAGGATGCCCATGACGAGCGCCGTGATGCCGAAGCAGCCCGTGAAGGTCCAGCCGACTGCCGTCAGCACAACGCCGACAGACTGGCCGCCGTTTTTCCACTTGCGCTCCAGACGGCGCTTCCATGCGGCGAAGCTGTCGGGCTGCGGCCTGCTCATGGCATCGCCCGCCTGTGCAAGGGCGTCTGCAATGCTGCCCAGCACCGACGAGCCGATTTTGCTGCCCGCCTCAACGGCGCTGTCCAGCATATCGCCGAAGTCGTAGTGATCGTATTGATATTTGGGAGTTTTGTTGTCAGGCATTTGGTTGTCCAATCTGTTGTCACTGCATTGTAGGGGCCGGACATGTCCGGCTCTCGGCTTTCCGGTTATAGGGCGGTTTCCTGTAGGCTGCGGGCCGGGCATGTCCGGCCCCTGCGGACGCATCAGTCCGCCATCGGTCCCCAATTCTTCATCAGCTCGGCGGCGCAGCGCACACCGTCGACGGCGGCGGTCATGATGCCGCCCGCGTAGCCCGCACCCTCGCCGCAGGGGTAAAGCCCGGCCAGGCCGGTGCATTGCAGGTTTTCTTTATCGCGCAGCAGGCGCACGGGGCTGCTGGTGCGGGTCTCCAGACCCGTCAGCACGGCGTCGGGGGCGCGATAGGCCGCCAGCTTGCGGCCAAAGGCGGTCAATCCCTCGCGCAGGGCACCGCTCAAATCATCGGGCAGCAGGCTGCCGAGGTCGCAGGGCGTCACACCGCGCGGGTAGGTCGGCTGCACTGCCCCCAGCTCCAGCGCACCGCGCCCGGCCAGAAAGCTGCCGACGGTCTCCGCCGGGGCAAGATAATTCCCGCCGCCCGCGCGGTAAGCGGCCTGCTCCAGCCGACGCTGGAACGCGACGGCCTTCGCCGGGTCGTTGTCGAAGTCGCTGCCGTCCACACTGACGACCACCGCCGCGTTGGCGTTGCGGCCATCGCGGGCGTGCAGGCTCATGCCGTTGGTGACAACGCCGCCCGCCTCGCTGGCGGCGGCGCAGACCGTGCCGCCCGGGCACATGCAGAAGGTGTAAACGCACCGCCCGCCGGAGACGTGCTGGCTCAGCTGGTACTCCCCCTTCGGCAGCGCCGGGTGACCCGCCGCGCCGTGGTAGAGACTTTTGTCGATCTCAGTCTGCAGGTGCTCGGCGCGGAAGCCGACGGAGAACGGCTTGCATTCCAGCGGCAGAGCCAGGCCGTGCAGCATGGCAAACGTATCCCGTGCGCTGTGGCCGACGGCTAAGATCAGCTGTTCACAGGACACAGGGCCTGCTGTCGTCTCGATGCCGGTCAGCGCACCGTTCCGGGTGTGCAGGCCGGTCAGCGCCGTGTTGAACCGCACCTCGCCGCCCAGAGCCTCGATCTCGCCGCGGATGCTGCGGATGACGCCGCGCAGCAGGTCGGTGCCGACGTGGGGCTTCTGCCGCCACGCAATGTCGGCGGGTGCGCCGTGGTCAAGGAACGCCCCGGTCACGAACGCGCACAGCGGGTCACCGACGCGGGTCGTCAGCTTGCCGTCCGAGAAGGTGCCCGCGCCGCCCTCACCAAACTGAATGTTGGCGTTGGGGTCCAATGTGCCGGTTTTCTCAAAATGCTCGACGGCCCGAATCCGTTCGTCCAGCGCGGGGCCGCGCTCGAGCACCAGCGGGCGGTAGCCTCTGCGGGCCAGCAGCAGCGCCGCGAACAGGCCCGCCGGGCCAAGACCGACGACCACCGGGCGATGGGTCAGCGGCGTTTTCCCCGTTGTAAAGTCGAATTTCAGCGGCTGTGTATAACAGACACAGGGCGAGGCCCCGGCTAATGCCGATTCCTCACCCTCGTCCTTGAGTGTGACTGCGATGGTGTAGACAAGCACCGGCGTACCGTGCCGGGCGTCCACGCTGAGTTTTGCCACACCGCAGTGCGCCGCCCGGCGGGCGGGCACGCGGAGAATGGCCAGTGCCTTCGCCGCTGCCTCGGCGTCCGGGTCGGGGCAGGTCAGCGGCAGGCGGATGTTGCGGACTAAAAGCATAGATAAGGTTCCTTAAACGATGGTATTTTGTATGCGCCATGTAGGGGCCGGACATGTCCGGGCCTCGGCTTTCCCGTTATAGGGCGGTTTCCCGTAGGCTGCGGGCCGGGCATGCCCGGCCCCTACTGCGTCGCGTTACTTCGACGTGACCTCGCACTGGACCGTATAGCTGCCGGTGGCAAAAATACGGCTGGACGACGGAATCTGGATGCTGACAGCAATCGTCTGCTGGCCGACGGTCAGGTTCAGGCTCTGGCAGTCGATCTGCGCGACGATGCTGTCGGCGGACAGCTTCTCGATTTCATCCGCCGGGCCATAGAGCGTCACACCGCTGACGATGCTGGACAAGATCTGCAGCTCGTAGTTGCTGGGCACGTTGATGGCGCGGATGTTCGAGACGTTCAGCTTTGTCGAGGTCATCTCCGACGTGTCAAAGTCCAGCGTGACGTTCGTGACGCCGTCCAGCGAGACGATGCCCGCGGGCAGCTCAATAAGGCGCTGGTAGTCGCGGCCCGGCTCAAACTCACGGGCCAGGTCAAAGTCCGTCACGGTCAGGGCCTCCAAGGCGCTGATCGTGCGGGCAGGACCGGCCACGCACAGGGTCTGCTGGCTCAGCGAATAGTGCAGGCTCTCGACGTCGAAGCCGTTCGGCGTGCCGATGAAGTCCACCTCCAACGGCAGCTCCCGCACCTGATAGACCGTCAGCGTGACGTTGGCGGAGTCGCTCTCCATCGAGATATACTGCGGCGTGAAGGCGTTGCCCTCCTCGTCGCGCAGCTCCAGCGTAGCAGGCACCGTCGTGGTGTCGGCCAGCTCGCCGTCCAGCTGGACCGGGGCGACGATGCTGGACACCTGATCCAGCTCGCTCGTCGGGCCGCGCAGCGTGATCTCGGCGGGCACGGCGGTGGTCTTGTTCAGCATATAGCCGCTGGAGATCGTCACCGCGGAGGCGTCCACCGTGACGGGAACGGTCTTTTCGCTGACCTCGTCAAAGACGACGTCGATGGTGCTCGGGCTTTCCACCGTACACTCAATGTCGCCGGGGAAGTCTGTTGTGTTCGTCACACGGGCCTGCAAGCGCAGCGTGACCTTGCCCGCGCCGCTGACACCGGCGTAGCTTGGGTAGACCATGATGTCGGCGCTGCGGATGTTGCCGATGATCGTGCTGTTGCCCTCGACTTTTACGGTCACGCCCTCAATGTCGGGCTTTTCCACAATGTCCAGACCCTGGGCCGTGTAGGTAGACGCTCCGCTCGTGTAGTTGATCGGCACGCCCGTCACCGTCGTGGAGCCCTGGGGGTCGATGTAGACCGTAACGATGATCCACATGGCAAAGCCCATGATGATTGCCAAAACGGCGGAAAACACCGGGTTATCCCAGATCGTGCGCGGGCCCTTGGGCGCTGCGCCGTTCAGCCCCGGCGCGAGAGGGTTATTCGGGTTTGGCATGGTTCATTGCGCCTCCCTTGCGCAGCAGCTTTTGCAGCGGCGAGATATCGGCCTCCTCGTCCTCGGCGGGGGGAACGATCTCCTCCTGCAGGAGGTTGAAGAGGTTCTGGCGGTCCAGGCGGCGGATAAGCACGCCGTTCTTCGCCATCGAGATGATGCCGGTCTCCTCGCTGACGATGACGACGATGGCGTCGGAGTTCTCGCTCATGCCGAGGCCCGCGCGGTGGCGGGTGCCCATGTCCTTGCCCATCTCAAGATTGTTGGACAGCGGCAGCACGCAGCCCGCCGCCACAATGACGCCGTCGCGGATGACGACAGCGCCGTCGTGCAGGGGCGTGCCCTCATAGAAGATCGTGCCGAGCATTTCGGGGATGACATCGGCGTGCATCGGCGTACCGGTGCGGATGATCTCATCCAGATTGTTGTTGCGCTCCAGCACCATCAGCGCGCCGGTGCGCGTGTCGGACAGCTGCTCCGCCGCGTCGCAGATGGCCACAACGGCGCTCTGCCACGCGCCGCGCAGCGACGGGTCACTGCGGCGGTTCCCGACCAGAAGGTTGGCCCACATTGTGGACTGACCCATGCGCTCGAGTGTGCGGCGCAGCTCCGGCTGGAAGATGACAACGGCGGCCATAAAGCCGATGGTGATGACGTTGTTGAGCACCCAGGTGACGGTTTTCAGGTTGAGCATGACGGCCAGACCGTAGAAAACCAGAATCAGGATGATGCCCTTGACCAGCTGGCCCGCGCGGGATTTGCGCGCGAATTGCAGCAGCTGGTAAAAGACAAAGGAGATAATAAGGATGTCCAGCGTATCGGACAGCGGGTCAAATGTACGCAGGCTGCTTAAAACGGCATTGAACATCTGGTTGGGCAGCATGGGCACCGCAGCCCCCTTTCTGGGTCAAAATAGGCATTAGAACAGGTGTAGAGGCCGGGCATGTCCCGCCCCTGCCGGGAGGCTGGCAAAATCACTCGATCAGCGCCACCGCATGGGCGGCAATGCCGAGGCCCTCGCCGGTGAAACCAAGGTGCTCCTCCGTCGTGGCCTTGACGCTGACGGCGTCCACGGGCAGACCGAAGGCGTCGGCAATGTTCCGGCGCATGGCCGGGATATGCGGGGCCAGCTTCGGGCGCTGGCAGAGGATCGTGGCGTCGATGTTGCCGACCTTATAGCCGTGCTCGGCAATGATGCGGGCGACCTCGCGGGTCAGGGCCAGCGAGTCCGCGCCCTTGTAGGCGGGGTCGTTATCCGGGAAGTGCTGGCCGATGTCGCCCAGCGCCGCCGCGCCCAGCACAGCGTCCATTACGGCGTGCAGCAGCACATCCGCGTCGGAGTGGCCGAGCAGGCCCTTCTCATACGGGATCTCCACGCCGCCCATAATGAGCTTGCGATCCTCCACTAAGCGGTGAACGTCGTATCCGTGACCAATGCGCATGGTTTTCTCCTTTTGCAGATCTTCTTTTGTAGTGATTTTATAGTTGGCGTAATCGCCCTCGGTCAGCCTGACGGGCAGACCGGCCAGTTCAAACAGGCTGCAATCATCGGTGACAAGGCGGGCTTTTTCCCCCGTGACGGCGGCAAGCGCCTGGGTGTAGAGTGCGCGGCGGAAGCACTGCGGCGTCTGCACGGCGTAGAGCGTGGCGCGGTCCGGCGTGTCCAGCACGCGGCCCGACGGGTCTGCGACCTTCACCGTATCCTTGACGGGCACTGCGGGCGCGGCTGCGCCGGTCTCGGCGGCAGCGGTCAGTGCGGCGGTGATGACGCTCTCGCTGACAAAGGGGCGGGCGGCGTCGTGGATGGCAACAAGCTCGCCCGTCGCCGCGGCCAGACCGTTGCGCACGCTGTCGGCGCGGGTCGCACCGCCCTGTACGACAGCGCAGGGCTTGGGACAGGCGGCGGCGATGGCCTCGCAGGCGGCGCGGTTGCCGCCGCAGACCAGCACAAGCTGGGTAATTGCCGGGTGCGCAGCCAGTGCGGCACAGCTTGTCTCCAGCACGGTGCGGCCATCCGGCAGACGGTAGCTCAATTTGTCAAAGCCCATACGGCGGGATGCCCCTGCCGCCACCACAATGGCGGTCACGGCGGGAAGATTCGGTTGTGCCATGGGCACACTGCCCCCTTTACCTATTTATAATAAACATTATACAGGGTTATGCCAAGAAAATCCACTAAAATCAGGATGATTTTTTTGTGAGAATAAAAAAATATCGCATCCTCCACAGGGGCCGGGCACACCCGGCCCGCAGCCCTGCGGAAAGCGCGATTTTGCGGAAAGGCCGCGGGCGGGACATCTCCCACCCCTACCGTGCGGCAGGATCTTCCGTCACCGGCAGCACCAGCACCGCCTTTGCCCCGCGCGGTGCGTTCCGGGCAAAGGCCGCCGTGCCGCCGTGGGCGCGGATGATCTGCTCGACGACGTGCAGACCCAGAATGTGGGGCGTATTCTCCCCCGCTTCACCGGTCTGCAGGGCGTGCAGCACGGCGGGCGGGTAGCCCGCGCCGTCGTCGGCTATCGTGATCCTCAGTGTTTTTCCTGTGCGCACCGCGGAAAGCTGCACCTGCACAGGGCCGGGGTTGTGGCAGGCCGCATTGTGCAGCAGGTTTTCCACTGCGCGGGCCAGCAGCGCGGCGTCCGCGTCCAGAATCGCCTTGTCGGCGTCGGGTGCAATTTCCAACGCCACCGTGCAGCGGGCCGCCAGCGGGCTGTCACAGAACTCGGCGGCCAGCCTGCGCAGCAGTGGTCCGGCCTGGGTCGGCCGACAGCGCAGCGGCTGCGCGCCGTATTGCAGCTTGCTGGTCAGGTTCAGATCCTCGATCAAAGCGCGCAGCTTCTCGCTCTGGGTGCGGATGCCGCACGCCTTCTGCCGCGCCGCGGCGGGCAGGGCGGTGTCCTGCTCGAGCTGCTCGGCCCAGCCCAGAATCAGCGCCAGCGGTGTGCGCACATCATGGCTGACCCCCGCGATCCAGCTTGTGCGGGCATCGTCCCGCCGGGCAATGATCTCATTGCGGCGGCGCAGCTGCTCACTCGTGCGGTTGACCGTGTCGGCCAGCTCCCCCGCAAAGCCGTCTGTCGGCAGCCGGATCGTACCGCCATCGGCTACGGTGGCCAGCCCTGCGGCAATCGTCTGCAAGCGCCGCGCACCGCGCCAGCTGAACAGCAGACAGCATGCAGCTGCCACACCCAGCAGCAGCGCCAGCGCGGGCAGCATACCCGCTGCCATGGCGCTCATAAGCTGCTCATTGTTGTAAATATTGTACTTCCAGACCGAACCGCGCGGCACGGCGGCCACAAACAGGCCGTAGTCTGCCGTCCAGCAGAACACCGGCCAGTCGTCAAGATACCACCGCGAGAACGAGGCGATTTCCGACGCTGTGTAGTGTTTATTCAAGTCCTGCGGCAGGTCATGCTGCCATATCACACTGCCGTCGTCGTCCAGCGCCATCGCCCAGGCGTAGCCCTGCAGCCAGTCCGCGGGCGTGCGGGCGGGGTCCAGCTGCAGGCCGTCGGCGGTAGGGGTCAGGGCCTCTGCCAGCGTACCGATGCGGACGCGGCTGTCTGCGGCCGCACCGTAGTGCAGCCCCAGATAGACCACCGCCCCCAGCAGCAGACCCACCACCAGCAGTACCACCGCCGCCGTGGCCAGCACATAGCGCCCGATCATTCGTGTAAAGGTTTTCAACTTCACACCTCCCCAGTCAGCCGGTAGCCGATGCCCCGCACCGTGAGAAGCCACTGCGGATGCCCGGGGTCAGGCTCGATTTTCTCCCGCAGATGGCGGATATGCACGTTCAGGCTGTTCTCGTACCCGTAATAGTCCGCGCCCCAGACGGCCTCGCAAACGGCATCATAGGTTACGATGTGCCCGCGGTCATCGGCCAGCCTTTGCAGCAGGGCGCGCTCGGTGGCGGTCAGGGCCAGCGTTGTGCCGTCGGCGCGGCGGACGGCGGCGTCCTGCAAATTGACCGTGCAGTCCCCCAGCGTCAGCACCCGGCTGCGGCGCAGCTCGGTGCGGTAGGCGCGCTGCAAAAGGTGCTGCACGCGCAAAAGCAGTTCCTGCATCAGGAACGGCTTGGTCAGATAGTCGTCCGCGCCAAGCCCCAGCCCAAACAGCCTGTCCGCGTCGGCGTCCCGCGCCGAGAGAAACAGCGCCGGGACGTCCGATTCTGTCCGCAGGGTGCGGAACAACCCGAAGCCGTCGCCGTCCGGCAGGTTGATGTCCAGAATCATCAGGTCCGGGCGGTGCGCGGCGAAGGCCGCCCGTGCCGCGGCGCAGTCTGCGGCAGTGCATACGGTCTTGTAGCCTGCCGTGCGCAGGTTGTCCGTGACTAGGGTAAGCAGGTCTGGGTTGTCATCGACCAGGAGGATGGCAGCGTCGTAGATGGTGGTCATAGGTTTTCCCCTTTTTTGAGCTTGTAGGGGCCGCCCATATACGGCCCCTGCCTATCATACTACGATTCACCCCCGCCCACCATGGCACGACCCCAAAATTAAGGCAAAATTAAGCTGCTCTTACAGTTCGTTTAAGGCGCAGGGTGTAGCATAGGGCCATACCGAAAGCAAAGGAGTGTGCATTATGCAAACCGTAATCGAGACAAAGGCCCTGTGCAAGCAGTACGGACCGCATACAGCCGTGGACCATGTGGAGCTGCACGTACCGCAGGGGTGCGTGTACGGGTTCATCGGGCCGAACGGCGCGGGCAAATCCACCACCATGAAGATGCTGCTGGGGCTCATCCACCCCACGGCGGGCCGGGTGCGCCTGCTCGGGCAGGAGCTGACCGAGAAAAGCCGCCTGCCGCTGCTGCGCCAGACCGGCAGCCTGATTGAGTCCCCCGCCGGGTATCTGCATCTGACCGCACAGGAGAATTTGGAGATCGTGGCCGACTTAAAGGGTGTGCCCCATAAGGACATCGGCCGCGTGCTGGACATTGTGCATCTGACGCAGGACCGCAACCGCAGGGTCGGGCAGTATTCGCTCGGCATGAAGCAGCGGCTCGGCATTGCCATGGCGCTGCTGGGCAGCCCGAAGCTGCTGATTCTGGATGAGCCGACGAACGGTCTGGACCCCGCGGGCATTCAGGAGATGCGCGCGCTCATCCGGAACATGCCCGCCGCCACGGGCGCGACGGTGCTGATCTCAAGCCATCTTTTGGGCGAGATGGAGCAGATGGTCGAGCAGGTCGGCATCATCGACCACGGCCATATACTGTTTGAGGGACCGCTGACCGAATTGCAGCGTCACAGCCGCGGCAATGTCACGCTGCGGCTGCTGGACCCGGCCAAGGCCGCGTCGATCCTGCGCGCCAACGGTCTGACCGCGCACAGCGACAGCTGCGTTGTGACGCTGCCACCCCTGCAGGATGCCCTGCTGGCCGACCTCGTGCAAAAACTGGCTGCCTGCGGCGCGGGCGTTGTGGAGCTGACGCCCCGCACCAAGACGCTGGAGGAGATTTTCCTGAGCCTGACGAGCGAGGAGGCGGACTGAGATGGGCAAAGCACTGCATGCGGAGCTGCAAAAGGCCCGCCGCCGCCACGATTTGCTAATCTGCCTGGCCGTGCCGGTGGTCGTGTATCTCTGGGCCGGGGCGGCGGCCCCCACCGGCGCGGACGAGCTGGCCAACGCCTACAGCGCCCTTTTGTTCGCGCTGCCCGTTCTGAACGCCATTTTAATGCCCATTGTGATGGCACTGATCGCCAGCCGCCTGTGGGACATGGAGGTCAAGGGCAGCACCACAAAACTGCTGTACACGCTGCAAAGCCGCCGCAGTCTGTTTGCGGGCAAGGCGCTGCTGGGCACGGGCGAGGTCCTGCTGATGGTCACGCTGGAAATGGCCGTATCCATCCTGCTGGGGCGGGTGCAGGGCTACACCGAGGCGTTCCCTGCCGAGCCGTTTTTGTACACGGGCATTTGCACGCTGGCTGTCGATGTCATGCTGTTTTTTTCGGAGCTTCTGCTGATGTTGATTTTTGACAACCCGCTGCCTGCGCTTTGTGTCGGCATTGTGGGGGCACTGATCGGGCTGTTTTCGGCGTTCATGCCGCCCCTTGTCAGTTATTTTGTGCCGTGGGGCTACTTTGTCCCGCTGTCCTGCTATGAGGTTTCCTACTGGGACCAGGCCACCCACACTGTGACCTACGGCCTGCGGCCCTACAGCTGGGGACTGCTGGCGTTTACCGTGGTACTGGCAGCGGCTTTGTTTGCCGCCGCCTGGCGCATGATGCGCGATAAGGAGGTATAACGAATGCTGAAGCGTTGTATAATTGCCGAGAACCGCAAGCTGCATGCGTCGCCCATCTGGGTGATCTTCTTTGTGCTGCCGTTGATTTCCGCCGGGTACGGGACATTCAACTATCTGCAAAATCTGGAAATCCTGACCGAGCGGTGGTACAGCCTGTGGACGCAGCACACGCTGTTTTACTCGATGCTGTTCTTTCCCGCGATGGTGTCGGCGTATGCGGCCTACCTTTGGCGGCTTGAGCACCTTGGCCACAACTGGAACCTGATCATGGCAGCACCCGTGCGGCCCTTTGCGCTGTTTGCGGCAAAGCTCCTTGTTGTTGTAAAGCTGATGTGCTTTACACAATGTTTTGTCTTTGTGCTGTACGTGGCGTGCGGGCGGCTGTTTGCCGGGTTCAGCGATTGGCCGCCGGTGAGCATCGTTTTCTATCTGGTGCGCGGCATTTTCGGCGGTCTGGCTGTGGCGGCGGTGCAGCTTTTGCTGGCCATGCTGATCCGCAGCTTTGCGGTGCCGATTTTCTTAGGGCTGGTCGGCGGCATTGCGGGAATGCTGATCGGCAGCAAGGGCTATGCCCTGCTGTGGCCCTACTGCCTGATGCAGCAGGGCATGAACGCCAACCGCAGCACCGACGTGCTGGCCGGGAATGTGCTGCCGTTTTTGCTGGCGTGTGCGGGCTGGCTGGCGGTGGTGCTTTTGACCGCAAAAGTGCTGCTGGAAAAAACGGATGTGAAAGCGTAAGGTTTTACCGCGCAGCAGGGGCCGCATATAGGCGGCCCGGCGGTATATGGCATGTGGGCATTTGCGGGAGAGCACCGGGCCGGGCATGCCCGCCCCCTGCCGCCGCGCCCTATATTACTGCTTGCGAAACGCCCTGCCCTGCTGTATAATAAAAGCATCAACAAACAGGAGGGCACACCATGACTGCCAATGCTGCCGATTTTGCCGGGTCCGGATGCGGGCGCCGTTATGAGAAAGAGCTGGAGACCCATTTTCGCGATTGTCTGCTGTTTTATCTGGATGGCCGCATCCGCTTTGAGCGCTACTGCTACGGCGAGGCCGCCTGTCTGGTGTTCAGCGTCTGGGCCCACGGCTTTGACGCTGACGGAAACATTTTATGGGACCGCGAACCGGAGTTTGAGAGCCAGAAAACCGCCATTCCCCGCGTGCTGACCGACATTCAGGAGGACGGGAACGCCCTGCAGTTTGACGGTGCCTTCAAACGCTACATCAAGACCGAGGAATTCGACGAGGACAAGCCCAACGGATACGGGAAGTTTAAGGTGTTCTGGCTGAAAAGGAAAAAGTAAAAAAGACTCCTGCAGCGTGAATTAAACGCTGCAGGAGCTTTTTTGTGTTTGCAGCACCCCTAAACAGCAGAACATTTCCCAAAGCCATAACGAAAAATTCCGATAAAAGGCCAGCGGCGGCTTTCGCAAAGAAAGCCGCCGCTGTTGTCAAAATGGATACTCTTAAAATTTTCCGCCGGAGCTGCCGCCAAAACCGTCGCTGTCGGTACTCGAGCCGCTCGAGCTGTCGTCCTTGACGGGGTCGTACGTTTCGGTCTCGGTGGTGTGGGTGTAGGTGTCCATCACCAGCGGCATTTCGGCAAACGCCGACAGGGCGCAGAACAGGCACAGCAGCAGGGCTGTCAGCAGAGAAAACAGGTTTTTCTTCATAAGGCTGTTTCCCCCTTTCAAAGCAGGATGGCAAGCAGGATCATCAGCGGAACACTGATGCCCGCAAACCATGCGGCCACCTTTCGCTTGTCAACGGGCAAATCGCCCACCAGCTTGCCGGTCTGCCCGTTCATGGCGAACAGGTAATCCTTGCCCTGCCACTTGGTGTGCAGCATCCAGACCGGCAGCAGCGCGTAGTGCTTGGCGGTGTAATCAATGCTGATATTCTCGCTCAGGGTGCTTACGCTGTTGTAGCCGGTAATGCTGGCCGAAAGCTCGCTGCTGACCGAATTCTGCATCCGGCTGTGGGCGCGGGCCTGGCAGGTGTCGGCGTCCTCGTCGTATTTGTCTGCCATATAGCCCGGCAGGTACGCGGTCGAGAAGGGCTGGAACGCGCGGTAGTCATACGGCTCGATGGCATCCATGTGGCCGTTGGGCATCTTGGTCGAGCCATCCACCGTGAAGTTCCACGTCATCAATATGCTGCAAAAGACGAACTTAGAGAATAAGCTCCAGCTTGCCATTGCCGCCACCGAAGCCAAATTGGTGGTAGAGTTGGCAGATACCTGAACCGTTATTCCATAGCAAACAGTGCGTAAAAATGAAGCACCCGGGAGGGCTGAATCCCTCCCGGGTGTTTCAATTTAGAACCGCTCCACGCCATCGCTCGTTACGCGCGCGTAGACGAGGGGCGGAAGCGTCGGCGGTTCATCGCGGATGACAAGGCCGCCGCGGTACATTTCCTCGGCTGCGGCAAACAGGCTCTCGTCGTCGGCATAGAACGTGCAGATGCTCTCCCCTGCCTTGACGTAGTCGCCCAGCTTTTTGTGCATCGTAATGCCCGCGGCAAAGTCGATGCTGTCCTCCTTCTTGATGCGGCCCGCGCCCAGCAGCACGCTGGCGTTGCCGATCTTCTCGACGTCGTTTTTGTAAATATAGCCGTCGGCGGGAGCGGTCAGCTCATAGCTGTACTTTGCCTTTTGGAACTTGTCGGCGTCGCGCAGTACGCTGATGTCGCCGCCCTGCGCGGCAAACATCTGGCAGCACTTTTCAAACGCGGAGCCGTCGGCAATGACGCTCTCGGCCAGCTTACGGCAGGTAGGCATATCGCCCTTGCCCGCCAGCACCAGCATGTTGCCGGCCAGCTGCAGGCAGACCTCGGTCAGGTCCGCGGGGCCCTTGCCCTGCAGAACGGCCATGCTCTCGGCGACCTCCAGCGCATTGCCGATGTTGTGGCCGAGAGGCTTGTCCATATCGGTGATGAGCGCCGCGACCTTGCGGCCATGCGCCGTGCCGATGGCGACCATCTGGCGGGCCAGCTCCAGCGCACCGTCCAGGTCCTTCATGAACGCGCCGTCGCCCATCGTGACATCGAGCAGGATCGCGTCCGAACCGGCTGCCAGCTTCTTGGACATGATGGAGGACGCGATCAGCGGGATGCAGCCGACGGTGGCGGTCACATCGCGCAGGGCGTACATCTTCTTGTCGGCGACGGCGATCTTGCCGCTTTGGCCGATGACCGAAATGCCGATCTCGTTGACCTGCCTGAAAAATTCTTCCTGCGTCAGGCTCGTGCGGGTGCCGGGGACAGCCTCCATCTTGTCAATCGTGCCGCCCGTGTGGCCGAGGCCGCGCCCGCTCATCTTGGCGATCTTGACACCGCAGGCCGCCACGATGGGCGCAATGACCAGCGTCGTCTTGTCACCGACGCCGCCGGTGGAGTGCTTGTCGGCCTTGATGCCCGCGATGGCAGACAGATCGACCATATCGCCGGAGTGGGCCATGACGTCGGTCAGCATGGCGGTCTCCTCGTCAGTCATGCCGCGCAGGTAGATGGCCATGAGAAGCGCCGACATCTGGTAGTCGGGCACATCGCCTGCCACATAGCCGTTGACGGCGAAGGACAGTTCTTCATGGTTCAGCGTACCGCCGTCGCGCTTCTTGGCGATAATATCGTACATTCGCATAGTTTTTCTCCTTGTAAAAGGCAGGCCGCCCGGCTGGGATACCGGGCGGCCTGCTGTGATTTGTGATTAACGGCTGCCCTTGTCGTAGGGAATGCCCTCGGCCTTCGGGGCCTGGGAGTTCTTGGAGGTGAAGATCAGCACGATCATCGTGACGATATACGGCAGCATCTGGTAGAAGTTCGAAATTTCCTTGACGCCCTCAAACTTCGGCAGGAAGGTCAGCGTGGCGTTCAGCGCAGCAATGACCTTGAACAGCGCGAAGAACAGCGACGCGCCGAGGATCGGCAGCGGCTTCCAGTTGCCGAAGATCATAACGGCCAGCGCCAGGAAGCCGTAGCCGCCAACGTCCGAGTTGAAGCCGGAGCCGGCTGCCAGCGTGTAGGCCAGGCCGCCGATGCCGCCCAGGAAGCCGGAGATCAACACACCGGCGTAGCGCATCTTGTAGACGTTGATGCCGACGGAGTCCGCCGCCTGGGGATGCTCACCGCAGGCGCGCAGCCGCAGACCGAAGCGGGTCTTGTACATGACGATGTAGGCCGCGATGAACAGGACGATGGCAACGGGGGTCGTCAGGTAGAAATACTTGAAAATCAGGTTGTTCCAGAAGCTGGGGCCGTCCACCGGGGCGAGGCCGAAGGTATCGCGGGTGATGCGCACCCAGTTGGGAATGAAGATTGTGGTCAGGCCCTGGCCCTGGATGGCCCAGGTCATGACGACGGCGAAGGCGGGCGCAAACTGGTTCAGCGCCGTGCCGCCGATGGTCTGGTCGGCCTTCAGGTTGATGGCCGCAAAGCCCAGCAGCAGCGAAAAAATCATGCCGGTGACGCCCGCCACCAGAATGGCAATGAACATCGACAGCTGCGGATGTGCGGGACCGAAGCCGCTCTGGTCCAGGCCCTGCAGCGTAAAGCAGGCGAACAGCGCGCCAATGATCATCATGCCCTCAAGTGCGATGTTGATGACGCCGGAATGCTCACTGAACATGCCGCCCATGGCAACGAGCAGCAGCGGCACTGCGAACAAAATGGTCATACTGATAATGTTGGCAGCGATCATCATTTTGCAGCACCTTCCTTTCCCTTATGGCCGGAGACCGCCTTGGTAATGATGCCGCGCATCAGCAGGGCAAAGGCCGCCAGATAGATGATGACGGCAATGACGATGTCAATGGTCTCGGACGAGTAGGCGGGCTGCATGGCGGCACCGCCGACCTGGATATAGCTGATAAAGAGCGACGCAAAAATCGTGCCGATGGGGTTGGAGCTGGCCAGCAGGGCGACAGGGATGCCGTTGAAGCCCATGCCGAGGATGGATTTTTCCAGCACGTATTGGCCCGTACCGGCCAGGTAGTAGATGCCGCCGCCGATGCCGGACAGCGCGCCGGAGATGACCATGGACAGCACGATGTTGCGCTTGGAGTTGATGCCCGCGTACTGGGCAGCGTCGCGGCTCAGGCCGCAGGCCTTCAGCTCATAGCCGAAGGTCGTCTTTTGCAGGATGACCCAGACGAGGATGGCAAAAATAATCGTGATGATGATGGAAATATTGATCCAGCTCGAGTTGCCGAACAGTGCCGCAAACGGCCCCCTGGGCAGGATCGCGCCGGGGTTTGCAACGTTCAGCGCGGCGGTGCGGTCCGAGTTAGACGCGCCCCAGCCGGAGGCCAGCATATTGGGCATGTTGGCCAGCAGCAGATTGACGAGGTACATACCGATCCAGTTGAACATGATGGCGGTGATGACCTCATTGACGTTGAAATATGCCTTGAACAGGCCCGGGAAAATGCCCCAGATCGCACCGCCGACAGCGCCCGCCAGCAGGCAGACGTACCACGGCAGCTGGAATTGAATGGCGCACAGCAGCGAGAAGAAAGCGCCCATCGTGTACTGGCCGGACGCACCGATGTTGAACAACCCCGTCTTGAACGCAAAGCCGACGGACAGGCCGCACATCATCAGGGGTGCCGCCTGGTACAGCACCTTGCCGAGTTTGTCCATGCTGGAAAAGCCGGTGGCCAGCATAGCTCTCATGCCGCCCACGGCGGCACCGGGATTCAGCAGGACCAGCAGTACAAAGCCCAGCACCAGACCGACGACGATAGACAAAAGGCTGGCCAGGACCCCTACAACGGCGGGACGCTGCAGAAGCGGCTGTTTATTCTGTTTGCTCATGCTTTCGCCTCCCCTTGCTTTTTGGCACCGGCCATATACAGGCCCAGTTCCTCGACGGTGGTCTTTTTCGGGTCGAATTCGCCGACGATCTCCCCCTCGTAAATCACGAGGATGCGGTCAGACAGGTTCATGACCTCGTCCAGCTCAAGGCTGACGAGCAGGACCGCACGGCCCTTGTCGCGCTCGGCCACGATCTGCTTGTGGATATACTCGATCGCGCCGACGTCAAGGCCGCGGGTGGGCTGCACGGCAACGAGCAGCTGCGGGTCCTTATCGACCTCGCGGGCGATGATAGCCTTCTGCTGGTTGCCGCCGGACATGCTGCGGGCAATCGTCGCAGGGCCCTGGCCGCTGCGGACATCGTATTGCTTTATCAGGCGCTCGGCGTACTGCAATACGGCGTTCTTTTTAATAAAGCCGTGGTTCTGGAACTCCGGCTGCCAGTAACGCTGCAAAACCATGTTGTCGGCCAGCGTGTAATCCAGCACCAGACCGTGCTTGTGGCGGTCCTCCGGGATGTGGCTCATACCGGCCTTGCTGCGCTCGCGGATGGGGGCATTCGTGATGTCCCTGCCCTCGAGTCTGATGGTGCCGGATGTGGGCTTTTCGAGGCCCGTAATACCGTAGATCAGCTCGCTCTGGCCGTTGCCGTCGATACCGGCAACGCAGACGATCTCGCCCGCGCGGACGTTGAAGCTGACGCCGCGGACGGCATTGTTCTTGTGGACCTTGCTCGGCACGACGAGGTTCTCGACTTCCAGGATCGGCTTGCCGACCTCGCAGGGCTTCTTATCGACGGCAAACTGCACGTCGCGGCCAACCATCATCTTGGACAGTTCCTCTTTCGTGGTGTCCTTGATGTCAACGGTGCCGATATACCTGCCCTTGCGCAGGACAGAGCAGCGGTCAGAGACCGCCATGATCTCGTTGAGCTTGTGGGTGATGAACAGGATGCTCTTGCCCTCGGCCTTGAAGCCGCGCATGATGTCCATGAGCTCGTCAATTTCCTGCGGGGTCAGAACCGCCGTAGGCTCGTCGAAAATCAAAATTTCATTGTCGCGGTAGAGCATTTTCAGGATCTCGACACGCTGCTGCATGCCGACGGAGATGTCGCTGACCAGCGCGTCCGGGTCGACCTTCAGACCGTACTTTTCGCTCAGGGCCATGACCTTTTTGCGAGCCTCGTCCTTCTGCAAAAAGCCGTGCTTTGTGTCCTCAACACCCAGGATGATGTTGTCGAGCACCGTGAAGCACTCCACCAGCTTGAAATGCTGGTGCACCATGCCGATGCCCAGTGCGTTGGCATCGTTCGGGTTGTTGATCTTGACCTCCTGTCCGTTTTTCCGTATCGTACCCTGCTCCGGCTGATACAGACCGAACAGCACACTCATCAAGGTGGATTTACCGGCGCCGTTTTCGCCCAGCAGGGCGTGGATCTCACCCTTGCGCAGCTGCAGGGTGATGTCGTCGTTGGCTTTGATGCCGGGGAACTCCTTGGTAATGTGCAGCATTTCGATGACATAATTATCTGCCAATCGTTGCACTCCCCTTTCAATGTGTACGGGCTTGTACACAAATTCTTACACTATATTATACAGAAAAATCGCGCCATGTACAATAGAATCTGCACAAAAAGTAGCCAAAATTTGGCGAAGCAGAACAAAAACCGCCCTGCGCGGGGTGCGCAGGGCGGTTAAAAGTCATACTTTTAAAGCCTTATCATAAAGCCTTATCAGCTCTGGTAGTCAACCGTGATGGTGGTGACAGCGGGCTTGACATCGGCGTCATAGCTGTCGTCGATGGCCAGGGTGCCGTCCACGATGGAGGCGTACATGGAATCGTACTGCTCCTGGGTGAACTTGGTGAACTTGGAGGTGCTCATCGGCAGACCGACGCAGTTCTCGGCAGCGCCGAGCTTGGTCTCCTTGCCGGAGTAGGTCTCGCTGAACTTCCAGCCGTTGTTCATGGCATCGGTCAGAGCCTCGTTCACGGACTCGGCCAGGCCCTTCATAGCGGAGGTGATGACCGTGTCGAACTGGCCGGACTGGTCAACGTCAACGCCGATCATCTTGCCGCCGTTGGCCTTAGCAGCAGCGTCGCAGCTCGTGCAGACGGGACCGCCGCAGGCAAAGACGACCTCGGTACCCTCGGAGTACCAGCCGTCCATCTTGTTCTTGACCTCATCGGTAGCTGCGAAGCCGCCAGAGTACCAGTACTTAATGTTGACATCCGTAGCGCCGATCTCCTTGGCAGCGGCGTCAGCGCCCTGCACGAAGCCGTAGCCGTAGCGGATAACTGCGGGGACAGCCATGCCGCCCAGGAAGCCCAGCTCCTTGTAGCCGTCATAGACAGCGGCATAACCGGCCAGGTAGCCGGCCTGCTCCTCTTTATAGGTGATCAGAGCGGTGTTGGCGGTGGGAGCCTTGTCGCCCAGGTCGCTGGCGGAAACATCCAGAGCCAGGAACTGCACGTCAGGGTACTTCTCCTGAGCCTCGGCGATGGCATTGCCGAACAGGTAGCCAGCGACGACGATGGACTTAGCACCGTCGTTGACAGCGTTGTCCATCTGCTCCAGACGGGCGGCGTCGGAGTCCTCGGTGGGACGGTAGTAGTTGGCGTTCAGGCTGTTTGCAGAGCAGAAATCCTGCACGCCCTGCCAGGTGTACTGGTTGAAGGACTGGTCGTCGATGTTGCCGACATCGGTAACAAAGGCGACATCGGTCTTGCTGCCGGAGGTGGAAGCGGCAGCCTCAGAGGTAGCCTCCGTCGTGGTGCTCGTGGCGGTGCTGGCGGAAGAACCGCCGCAGGCAGCCAGAGAGAGCGCCATGCTGGCAGCCATTACAAAAGCGAGAAACTTTTTCATGGTTTTGATCTCCTTAGGTTGTTTTCAGTTGCGCAGCAGGGCGGTTCCCTGCCGCTTTGCTTTCAGTATACCGCATTTGCGCTGTTAATTCAATGACAAAACGGCGTAAAAAACATTACAAAAGCATAACAAAGCGCAGTCCCCTGCCTCCCTCGGCGAGGGAGGTGCCCCGCAGGGGCGGAACCCTCTCACAGAGGGGCCAAGTGGGGGGTTACAGCAGGCGGTCCACCGTGACGTTCGGGGTTTCCGGCAGCGTATCCAGATCCGAGTAGGCATCCACCTTCAGGACGCTGGTGCGCAGATCCTCATACAGCGTGCGGTAGTCGTCCTGCGTGAAGCTGTCAAACCGCCAGGGTGCCCCGGCCTCCAGCGCGACTTCGCCGTTCGTGAAGCCGGCCTTCTCGGTCTGGCCGCCTGTCTGGCCATTCCAGGTGCCCGCCGCAAAGAAGGTGTACAGCTGACGCTGCACGGCAGCGTTGTAGCACTTGATGGCGCTGCCCAGCACGCGGTCTCCCAGCTCTGTGTTGTCGTAATCCGTCGTGATCGCCTTGCCGCCGGTCTGGTTGACGGCGTCGGACACACCCTCGTACAGGTTGCCGCCGCTGACCATAATAAGCGACGTACCGTTATTATACCAGTCGATCATCCGCTGGGTAATGGCGTCGTTATTCTCATAGGTATCGGTGAACCAGGTCTGCAGGGTGACATACTCGCCCTGCAGCTCTGCAGCGGCCTCCGCGCCCTGCAGAAAGCCGGTGCAGTACCGCACAATGCCCGGTACCTCCCGCGCGCCGATGAAGCCGAGCGTGGTGTAGCCATCGGTCACAGCGGCGTACCCGGCCAGATACCCAGCCTGTTCCTCCTGAAAGAGGACGCAATGGACAAGGCTGGCCGTATTGTAAGCGCTATAGTCGTCGCTGTGAGGCTCGCTGTCAAACAGCAGGTAGTGGACGTCAGGGTAGTTTTCCTGCATACGGTAGAGCGCCGCGCCCATGGTGTCGCCGCGGCAGACCACGAGCTTTGCGCCGCTCTCGGCGGCAGCGCGCAGGGCGGCCTCGGCCTCGTCTGCGGTGTTGCCCGCGGCAGTCTGGGCATCGGCGGTATAGCCGTACGTGTTGGCGAACGTCTGTATGCCCTGCCACAGCATGGCATCCTCGCCGGATTCCGTGCCGCCGGGGCCGGTCACCAGCACGACGGACTCTCCGCCGGGCAGTGTGGCCGCCGGGTCATCGGGCTGGTAGACAAAGGTCGTGTCGTTCGTCGGGGCGGTTACAGTGTGCTGCTCCTGCGCGGTGCTGGCAGCCTCCGTATCCTTGCAGGCGGTCAGCCCTGCCAGCAGTGCCAGCGTCAGAAGCAGTGCTAAGAATTTCTTCATGTGGTAAGGGAACTCCTTTGGTTTTCTGAAAAAGCCTCCCCTTGAGGGGAGGTGGCCCCGCAGGGCCGGAGGGGTGGGCGGGAGACTCCGCGTAAATCCTGCGGCACCCAGCCGCCCCTCACCCGCTGCGGCGGGAGCTCCCCTCAAGGGGAGCCAAAGAAAGTAATTTTATTCCAGATTTGCCGGGCCGAAGCCGTAGGGCAACAGGTCGCCGAGGGTCGTGACGATGTAATCGTCCTCACTCCTGGCCATGATGACGGTCAATTCGGGGCCGCCGAACTCATAGAGCGCCTGACGGCAGACACCGCACGGGCCGGTAACGAGGGTGTTCGTCTCCCCCACCTTGCTGCCGACGATGGCGATGGCGTCAAACTCGCGCACACCCTCGCTGACAGCCTTGAACAGAGCCGTGCGCTCGGCGCAGTTCGTGGGGGTGTAGCTCGCGTTCTCAATATTGCAGCCCCGGAACACCTGCCCGTTTTTGCCGCGCAGCGCCGCGCCCACGTGGAAGTGGGAGTACGGTACATAGGCGAACTTCTGCGCGGCGAACGCCTCGCGGATGAGCGCCTGAATCTCAGCCTTTTCCATGCTCACTTCTCCAGAAATGCGTCAACGCCCAGCGCGACCTTCATCATGGCGGTGAAGCTGGTCTGGCGCTGCTCGGCAGTCGTGATCTCCGGCGAAACAAAGCTGTCGGAGATCGTCAACAGGCAGGCGGCACGCTTGCCCAGGACCCTGGCGTTGTGGAACAGCGCAAAGCTCTCCATCTCGACGGCCAGGCAGCCCTTTTCGTCGCGCAGTTTTTCCCAGTAGGTCGGCTTCTCGTCGCTGGGCTGGCGGTAGAACACGTCGGAGGAATGGATGTTGCCCTCGATCAGCGGAATACCGGCAGCCTTGGCGCTGGCGCGCAGGGCATCGTTCAGCACGGCGCTCGGGGTCTGGATGTCGTCGGTGTCGCCGCTCTGGGTCACGGCGTAGTTGCTCTCGGAGTAGGCACCCGTGGCCAGCACCACGTCAAACAGTTTTGCCTTGTCTGTGTAGGAGCCGGCGGAGCCGATGCGGATGATGTTCTCGACGCCGTACTGGGTGTACAGCTCGTAGGAATAGATGCCGATGGACGGCATGCCCATGCCGCTGCCCATCACGCTGACGGGGCGGCCCTGATAGGTACCGGTGTAGCCGTACATGCCGCGGACGTCGGTGACAAGGCGCGGGTCCTCGAGGAAGGTCTCGGCAATGAATTTGGCGCGCAGCGGGTCGCCGGGCATCAGGACGGTCTTGGCGAAATCGCCGTTTTCAGCGCGGTTATGGGGGGTAGACATAAAAGCACTCTCCTTTATTTTGCAATATTGGTAGATACAGTATACCACACTTTCGCCGTTTGTGGTAAACTAAAAGCAAGAAATTTTGTGAAAGAGGCATTTTATCATGCAGATACCCCATCACTGCACCCTTTGCCCCCGGGCCTGCGGGGCGGACCGCGCCGCAGGGCAGCGCGGCTTTTGCGGGGCAGACAACACCCTGCGCGTGGCCCGCGCCGCCCTGCACCACTGGGAGGAGCCGTGCCTGAGCGGCGACCCGAACGCCGAAACCGGGAGCGGCACGGTGTTTTTCAGCGGCTGCACGCTGAAATGCTGCTATTGCCAGAATTACCCGATCAGTCAGGGCGAGGTCGGCAAGGCGATTTCTGTGGAGCGGCTGACCGAGATTTTTATGAATTTGCAGAACGGCGGGGCGAAAAACATAAACCTCGTCACGGCATCGCAGTATCTGCCGTGGGTCACTGCCGCGCTGGATGCCGCGCGGGCACAGGGCTTTTCCCTGCCCGTCGTCTACAACACGGGCGGGTATGAGACGGTGGACGCCGTCAGGGCGCTGGCCGGGTATGTGGACATCTGGCTGGCGGATTACAAGTACGCGGACGGTGCGCTGGCAGCGGAGCTTTCCGCAGCGCGGGACTACCCTGCCGTGGCGGACGCAGCGCTGCGGCAGATGCTTTTGCAGACCGGCGCACCGGTGTACGACGCGGACGGGTATTTGCAGAAGGGCGTCATTGTGCGGCATCTGGCCCTGCCCGGCCATGTGGCAGACAGCAAGGCCGTGCTGCGGCGGCTGGCAGCGCTGCGGGAGGAAACGGGCATAGAATTTATCCCCAGCTTAATGAGCCAGTTTACACCCTTTTATAAGGCGGCAGAGCACGGCCTCGGGCGGCGCATCACGACCTATGAGTATCGGCAGGTCATCGACGAGGCCGTGCGGCTGGGGCTGACCGACGGATATATGCAGGAAAAGAGCAGTGCCCGGGAGGAGTATACACCGCCGTTTGATTTGGAGGGGGTGTAAAGGAAAGTTGAACGTGGCCGGAAACATGCAAAGCCCCTCAGGCCTCGCAGGCTCGGCCAGCTCCCCACTGCGTGGGGAGCCTTTTGCGCGGGCTTTGCCCGCGAGGAAGCCTCCCCTTTCAGGGGAGGTGGTCGAGCGAAGCGATGGCCGGAGGGGCTCTGCCCGTTGACGGCAGCCACATAGTTTCCATCGGAATGAGGTTCTTCATGTTATTTTCCGTTTTCTATCTTTCCCTGTTTCTCTCCGTCGGTCTGCTGTCGGCCCGGCGGGCGGTGCCGGACGGGTCGGCGGCGGTGATCGTGCCGCTGGGCTGCGGGTTCGGCGTGTCGCTGCTGGCCGTGCTGCCTGCACTGTTTGCGGTGGTACTGGGCTTTACACTGCCCGCCGCCGCGCTGGCGGCAGCGGCCGCGGCGGGCATCGGGGCAGCGCTTTTGTACCGCGGCACGCGGCTGCGCGGCATGGCGAAGGACCCCGACAGCGGGGCTCTGTGGGCCTGCCTGCTGCCGGTAGTGCTCATCACGCTGTATCTGCTGCACACCCACGTTCTGCATCTGGTGGACGGCGCGTACCACACGGGCCAGAGCTGCTACGGCGATATGCCGATGCACCTCGGGTTCATCAAATATATTGCGCAGAGCGGTGAATTTCTGCCCCGCTATCCCCTGCTGGGCGGCACGCACCGGTTCGGCTATCCGCTTTTGTGCGAGACGGTCTCCAGCGTTTTTGTGGTGCTGGGGGCCGACCTGCGCACGGCGTATCTGCTGCCGATGCTGCCCGCGTTTTTGTCGGTGTACGGCATGTTCTGGCAGCTGGCGCGGCGCGTGACCGACAGCGTCGGCAAGGCGTGTCTGGCGTTTTACCTGTTTTTTATGGGCAGCGGGCTTGGGTTCGTGTACTTTCTCGGCTCTGCCGACAGCTTTGCGGGCATTTTCACGGGGTTTTACACAACGCCGACGAATTTTGTGGAGAAAAACATCGAGTGGGTCAATCCGATTGTGGATCTGCTTATCCCCCAGCGGGCGACGCTGTTCGGCTGGTGCGTGCTGCTGCCCGCCGTCTATCTTCTGTGGCGGTTCTGCTATGAGGGCGAGCGCCGCCTCTGGCCGTGGCTGGCCGCGCTGGTGCTGCCCCTGCCGCTGCTACACACCCACAGTGCGCTGGCGCTCGTGCTGCTCTGCCTCGTCGGCGGCGTCTACACACTGGCGCAGGGCCCGCGGCGAAAGACGCTGCTGCCCTGGCTGGGGCTGGCGGCGGTCTGCGGCGCGGCATGGCTGTGCCAGATGCTGCCGACGGTGCTGGCGCAGAGCCTCGACGGCCAGCACATGCTGCGGCTGCACTTCAACTGGATCAACGGCCAGGACGACGGCACGCTGCGGGACAACTATTTCTGGTTCTACATCAAAAACATCGGCCTTGTGTATCTTTTGCTGATCCCTGCGTTTCTCCGCGCCAAGCCAAAGCAGCGGTGGCTGTACGGCGGCGGGCTGGCGATTCTGGCGCTGGCGGAGTTCGTCGTGTTCCAGCCGAACAATTACGACAACAACAAACTGCTCTATGTCTGGCATATTCTGGGCTGTATTTTGGCTGCACAGCTGCTTGTGGATATTTTTGCAGAGGTGCGCGCCCTGCCCTGGCGGGCGCTGGGGCTGGCGGCATGCTGCTTTGCGGGCATGTTCGGCAGTGTGCTGACCGTAGGCCGCGAGGCGCTCAGCGACTACCGGCAGTGGAGCGCGGACGATATGGCGCTGGCGGATCACATCGACGAAAACGCTGGGAGCGACGCGCTGTTTTTGACGAGTGACAGCCATTTAACACCGGTGTTTGCGCTGGCCGGGCGGCGGATACTCTGCGGGTCTGGCAGCTATGTCTACTACCACGGCATGGACTATTCTGCCGAGTACAACGCCATGCGGGCGCTGTATGAGACGCCGGACGAGGACACGCTGGCCGCGTGGGACATCGGGTACGCCGTGTTTGACAGCAGTGTGTACGCGAAATTTGCGGCGGATGAGAGCTGGTATGCGGCAAGGTATGACGTATGGTATGAAAATGCGGCGTGCCGCGTGTATAAGATAAAGTAGCATACTCCCGCCCTCCTTCACATAGGATTTGACAGGAAATTCTATGCGAGGAGGTCAGGCTATGAAGGGCGACCCTGAGGAGCGCGCCGCGGCGGTGGGACGGTATATTGTGGAAAGCGGTGCTACCGTGCGCGCGGCGGCTGCCGTATTCGGCGTGAGCAAATCCACGATCTGGAAGGACCAGCACCGCCTGCGCCGCCAGAACCCGGGCCTTTGGGCCGAGGTGCAGGCCGTCGTACAGAGGAACAAGGCCGAACGTCATCTGCGCGGCGGCGAGGCCACACGGCGCAAATATTTGCATACAGCATCTTGCGCGGCGCACGGCGGCACAGTATAATAGAGTAAAAAAATAAAGGACGGTGTACCTATGAAACGTCAGGATTACATCAGCTGGGATGAATACTTTATGGGCATTGCCCTGCTCTCGGCCATGCGGTCCAAAGACAACAACAGCCAGGTCGGTGCCTGCATCGTCAGCCCGGAAAACAAAATTCTGTCCCTGGGCTACAACGGCATGCCCATCGGCTGCAATGACGACGATATGCCCTGGGAGCGCGAAGGCAGCGACCTTGACACAAAATATATGTATGTCTGCCACTCGGAGCTGAACGCTATCCTGAACAGCCCGAACCATGATCTGCGCGGCTCCCGGATGTATGTGACGCTTTTCCCCTGCAATGAATGTGCCAAAGCCATCATCCAGAGCGGTATCAAAGAACTGATCTATCTATCGGACAAATACCACGACACCCATGCCAGCATCGCCAGCCGCCGCATGTTCAACATGACCGGCGTCAAATACCGCGCGTATCAGCCGACGGGGCGCGAGATCAAATTGGATGTATAAGGAGCTATGAACATGAAAACCATCATTATCGGCATCGCGGGCGGCACCGGCAGCGGCAAGACCACCCTGACCGAAAAACTGCGGGACCATTTTGGTGCGAACGAGGTCAGCGTTCTCAACCACGACAGCTACTACAAGCGCCACGACGAGCTGCCCTATGAGGAGCGCTGCAAGCTCAACTACGACCACCCGGACAGCTTTGACACGCCGCTGATGGTCGCCCACCTGCGGGAGCTGCGCGCAGGTCACCCCGTACAGGTGCCGGTCTACGACTACACCATCCACAACCGCAGCGACAAGACCGTGACCGTGCAGCCCGCGCCGGTCATTATCGTGGAGGGGATCCTGATTTTTGACTCCCCCGAGCTGTGCGACTTAATGGACATGAAGGTCTTTGTGGACACCGACGCCGATGTGCGCATCCTGCGCCGCATCGTCCGCGACGTCAAGGAGCGCGGGCGCACGCTGGACAGCGTTGTCAACCAGTACCTGACCACTGTCAAACCGATGCACGAGCAGTTCGTCGAGCCGAGCAAGCGCAAGGCCGACCTGATCGTCCCCGAGGGCGGGCATAACCTGGTAGCGCTGGAGCTGCTGATCAAATGGGTGGATAATCACCTTCACGCAGTAGAGGCGGAATAAAAATAAATCCGGCGGACGCCTTTAAAAGCGTCTGCCGGATTTTTTGTTATAGCGGGTTGGTTGTAGGGGCGGATGCTCGCATCCGCCCGCGGGCTTGACACGCTGTTCGCCCCTA
>ERZ773146.402-NODE-402-length-31432-cov-7.574115_pt1 | contig 31432 bp, 22 predicted proteins | sample MGYA00580847_ERZ773146 | MGnify/ENA primary metagenome ERZ773146 (study PRJEB29015, sample SAMEA2737830) | human gut metagenome | biome: human gut; feature: human-associated habitat; material: faeces | place: China | collected 2012 ...
GTACGTTGCTGCTGTCGACAAGGCGGAAATGGCCCTCGCCAACGGTCTTGCCATCTTGGAGCGAGGCATCGCTCAGCGAGTCTCCATACGTCATGTGCATGCGGTCCGGGAGGCAGCATGAAACTGTTGGCTTGTGCTTCGCGTCGTAATTGCGTTGGTAGATGCTCCGGGCCAGTGCCGAATCGACAAAGTCGGACGCGATAATGCCAACGTGCTTGAGGCAATCTGACTTTGTTTTATCGCTGCCGCTGGGATTGATGTACTGGCTCTTGTACAGATGCTCGTTGACCACTCGCGCCGCGGTAAAAGGATTGCTTCCTTGTTTGTAATTCGTGCAACTGGTGTAGTTGATAGACCAGCAGCGTTCCAGGACTTGCACCTTGGTGCCATCATTGTCCTCGACGTCCACCTTGTTGCGCGTGAGATTGGTCGTCTCTCGCAGCGCCATATCGACCCAGCTAATCTTGTCGGTTCCGGTGCATTCAAAATGGTCCTGGGCGTATACCTTGGTGCAATAGGGCTCTTTGTCGCCCGCATTGCCCGTAGTCTCAAAGCCTCGCGCGTCTTGGACGAGGCACATCGACTGCCCGGAATGCGCCTTGATTTTGTCGTCCCATTGGGTGAGATCGAGGCCCCACGTGTGGCTGCTTACGCTGTTGCCGGCGAGTACAAATCGACGCAGCAGGACGATCTTTCCGCGCACCTCGTTCAGTGTGGGGATTCGGCTCGACGTGTAGAACAGATCGGGATTATCGTGCATAACCTTGGCGAAAGCCGTCGTAACGCTTTCGTCGGTAGCCTCGTCGTTGCCTCGTGACGCAAGCATGATGAGCGCTTCTGACGGGTTTTCGTTCAAAAATGTTTTGAAGTAACCGATGACATCGGAGAGATGCATAAAGCCCCCGTCTTTTTTGAGCAGGTAGCATCTTCCATGGTCGATACCGGGGTCGCCGTTCTCGTCGTTCCTTCCGAGTCGGATATCAAAATAGCGAATGCCTTCGAGCAACTGCGTCGGGATGTAATCCTGCTGGCACTTTGCTTGTGAGGATTGGGGCTCGGTGTCGTTGTCCACGCTGCAGGTGCCCGAATCATGCGTGCCCGGGATACTCAGCTCGTCGAGGTACTTGTTGTCGTCGACGTATTTCATCCAGCATGGTCCGTCGACGTAGCTGCTATACGTGGTCCAGTCGATACTTCTAACTGTGGTATTGATCTTGCCCATGTCGTAACCGACAAGTTCTAGCTCCCACGGAATGCTCTTACTCTTATGGCAGATCTTATTGTTGTCCTGGTCTTTGCCGTTCGATTCTATTGCCAGGTACTTAATGTCTTTTTTCTCGGTTTCTTTCTCGACCGTGCGGTCTCGGATGATGTAGGTTCCGTTTGATTGACGCTCGAACGCAAAAGCGCGGCTGGGCTTGTTGTCATACTCGCCGCCCCATACGTGGATGACCTTTCCATCTTTGTCCGAGTCGTCGTCGACCGACCAAATGCTGTAGCCCGTCTTTTTATGCTCTTCGAAATTGAGCAAGGTGCGGATGGCGTACCAGTTTGTATCGTCCTTCTTGGTCGTTACGTTCTCAAGGATGAGCTTGCTGGACGTGCCGTCGTTAAACAGGTGGCAGACGTTGCCGCGAACGTTGCCGTCTTGGTTGACGCTCGCGGTGCGAAAATAGCCCGCGGGGCGAAGGCGAATGACGAAATTGTCGAGGCTGACTGACGCTGTGGCAGCGTCTTCTGCAAATGCCGCGCGCACGGGAAGGCCCAATCCCGCGGTTTCGGGCAGGCTTACAAAAGGCGACAATGCTGCGAGTCCTAGGCCCAACGTGAATGCTCGACGGCTGATGGCGTGGTGTTCGGTCATAACTCCTCCGTTCGCAGGGTGCGGTTATGCGCTCGTTTTGGATACTATACTGCCCAGATGTTTAAAGGCGTCGGCTTAAATTGTCTGCATGGCGCTATTAATCGGCGGGCGGACGTGCTGAGGCGCTTGTCTATTGGTGCTACTGGCGCGCTTGGGATAGTTTTGGAGTCCGGCATCCTCGCGTTCGCCAGCTACCGGCATAAGAAAGGGAGGGCCGGTGAGCCGACCCTCCCTTGGTACGAAGCGCTGGGTTACTGTCGCTTGCTTCGCTGCGCTCGTGTTTCCCGTTGCGCTCGCCAGTCGCTTAGCGCTTAATCTCGATATCGTCGAGCTTAACATCCATAGCCTCGGTCTTGGCCTTGGCGATATCATCGGCAAATTCCAGGGACTTCATCATGGTCTCGACGGCGTCCTTGTGCTCCTCGACGTTGTCGATACGCACATACACACTGCCGCCGTCAACGTCGGTGAAGTATTCGGTCGTTACGCCGCCCGAGTGTGTATAGGAAGCGTTGCGCCAAGTCTTGCCGTTGTACTTGACGGGGTCATTCTCGGTCCACTCAAAGCTGGCATTCCACTTTGCCTCGTAGTCGAACAGCTCGTCGGCGTTCTTGTCAGGATCGAAGACGGGGATGAAGCGATCGCTGGCGTGCTCGCTCTCGGTGAACTTAAACTGGGCCCTGTCGGCAGTGTCGCCTGCGACGTCGGTGATCTCGACGCCCTCGGGGTCCTCGACCTTAAACCAAATGAAGTCGGTCCTCATATCCACGGCTGGCTTTTCTGCTCCGCCGCCACCGCCACTGCCAGCAGCGCCACCGCTTCCGCCGCAACCCACCAGGGCAACCGCGGCAAAAAGACTCATGCAGAGGGTGAGAATCGCAAAGGCCTTCTTTTTCATGGTCGTGTCCTCCTCGATCTGTAACCGCCCATGGATTACCTGCCTTTACTGTACGCGCGGACGGTTCGCTAGGGTGGGCCATGTGTCCCATTCTGGGGGCAGGATTTGCGCCGACAAGTGGCAATATACGCGGGCACAAAAGAGGGGAGGGCCGATGTCGTCGGCCCTCCCCGGGTTGGGCGCCCGTTGTTTTAATGGAGCGCATGTGCGCGGGTGCGCATAGGCACGTGCGGGTGCCCCGTTACTTGATCTCGATGCTCGAAATCTCGACTTCGCGTGCCTCGTCAACTGCTTTCTTCATGTCGTCGGGGAACTCGATGGAGTTGAGGAGTGTCTCGGCTTCTTTCTTGTGCTGGTCGAAGTTCGAGATGAGGACGTAGGCGCTTCCCGGCTCAACGTCGGTAAAAAGCATGGTTGAGATGCCGCTGTTGTCCTCGTATGTTCCGACGAGCCACGTCCTGCCGTTATACTCGACGGACCCGCCATCCTTCCACTGGAACGTATCCCCCTTCTTTTCCGCCTGGTCGGCGTGGGATTCCTCGGCCGTCAGCGCTTTTTTCCAAACGGGGATAAAGCGATCGGCCGAGGCGTTCTCGTCTTCGGGGAAGGTGAGCTGAACCCTGTCGGCATTCTTGCCGGCGGAGTCGCTTACGCCGACGCCCTCGGGCATCTCGACCTTAAACCAGATAAAGTCGGTCTTCTTGGCGACGGGGACCTTTTCCTTGCTCTCGCTCTTGGAGGCGCTGCCGCCGCCCGATGCGCTCCCGTCGCAGCCGACAAGGGCAAACACGGCAAAGAGGGCGATGCAAAGGGAAAGGATCGATAGGGTCTTTTTCTTCATGGTGGCGTCCTCCTTGTCTGCCAGGGACATCGTGTGCCGCGGATCGCTGGGGCGGCGGTTACGCATGCACATGATGCCTTTGTTTGCTGTGCGGTTATTCCTCCATTCGTCGTCCGGTGTCGTGGCGAGCGTTGCCCCAACATAGGGCTCCTTACCTATATGTATGCCCCAGTTGCCGCTGCCCGGGAGTCTCGAAACGTGGGCCATGTGTCCCATGTTTGTGTCGCTGCCGCCTATCGTGTGCCATAGAAATCCGCGATGGCCGGGTGCGCTGACGCCCATGTGCTTATGGGCTAGACTTAGCACCATTATGTGATTGATGCGGTCGGTCGGCGGTTGCCACCCGACCGATGTATATGACTTGAAGGTGCGTGCGTATGAGCCAAGAGATGATGGATAAAACATGTCGAGAGTTTGCCGAGGCGCTTGCCGCACGCGAGCCGGTTCCCGGCGGCGGTAGCGCGAGCGCCTTTGTAGGTGCACTGGGCGCCTCGCTTTGCGGGATGGTTGCTCGCTATGGGGCGACAAACCCTGCGCTTGCCGATCGCGCAGACGATCTGACGCGCGCGTTTGCCCAGGCGGATGAGTTGGCGCAGGAACTTGTGGGTCTGGTCGCCGAGGACGTTCGTGCGTACGGCCAGGTGTCCGCGGCGTACGGTATTCCGCGTGACGATCCGACTCGAGCGACCGCGATTCAGGATGCGCTGCATGTGGCCGCTCTGCCGCCGTATCGCATTATGGATGCCTGCGGGCGTGCGCTGGCGCTGCTCGAGGACATGGCCGACAAGGGTTCGCGTCAACTGCTGTCCGATGTGGCGTGCGGCGCCGTGTTCTGCCGTGCCGCTATGCAGGGCGCGAGCTTGACGCTCTTTGCGAACACCACGTCTATGAAGGATCGCGCTCGTGCTAAGGAGCTCGAGACGGCGTGTGATGAGTTGCTCGACACATGGTTGCCGCGCGCCGATGCGCTGGCGCGCCGCGCCTCCGACGCTGCAAGGAAGAGAGGATAGCCATGGCTGAACTGCTGAAGGGTGCTCCCGTTGCTCGCGCTTTGACTGAGGAACTTGCTGCTCGCTGCGCAGCCCTGCGCGAGCGGGGCGTTGTTCCGACGTTGGCTATCGTGCGTGTAGGTGAACGCGAGGACGACCTATCCTACGAGCGCGGTGCGCTTAAGCGCTGCGAAAAAGTGGGGATTGAGGCTCGTCGCGTTTTGCTTTCTGCCGATGTTTCGCAGGACGAGCTGTTGACGGCCATCGAGGACATCAATACCGATTCGGCTGTTCATGGCTGTTTGATGTTCCGCCCGCTGCCCGCCGGCCTTGACGAGAACGCCGTCGCCGCAGCGCTCGATCCCGCCAAGGACGTTGACTCCATGACGCCGGCTTCGCTGCTCACCACGCTTTCGGGGCGCGGCGAGGGTTTTGCCCCCTGCACAGCCGAAGCCGTGCTTGCTTTGCTGGATCATTACGGCGTTGAGCTGGATGGAGCTAAGGTTGCTGTGGTCGGGCGCTCGCTGGTGATCGGGCGTCCCGTTGCCGCCGCACTTACGGCTCGCAATGCCACGGTGACGACGTGCCATACGCATACACGCGATCTTGCTGCCGAGTGCCGTTCTGCCGATATCGTTGTTGCGGCCGTTGGACGCGCGAGCACGATTGGCGCGGATGCCGTTCGCGAGGGCCAGACGATCATTGATGTTGGCATTAACTGGGACGAGGCTGCTGGCAAGCTGGTCGGGGACATCGATTTTGATGCTGCGGAGCCGGTCGTTAACGCCATCACGCCCGTGCCGGGCGGCGTGGGGGCTGTGACCACCGCGATTCTCGCCAAACACGTGATTGAGGCGGCGGAGCGCGGTGGCGCGCGTAGACGTGGTGTAAGAGCGTCCTGAGGTCCGTCGCTGCAAGCCCCGATGTTACTCCTTCTTGAGGCCGCGCCTCTCGACTATCTCGTCCACTATCTCCCCGGCGCGCCGCCCGAGCGCGCGGCGCCTCCCCTCTGTCGGGGCCGGCCTGTCCGCGGGCCCGGCGAAGCCCTCGGCGGCCGAGGCCTCGGAGAACACGCGCTGCTGGGACCACTGCCCCTCGGTCTCCATGAGGCTCGCGCACGTCAGGCGCAGCATCGACTCCCTCGAGGGGAAGGACTGCACGACCCTGTAGCGGCGCTTGATCTCGCGGTTGGCGCGCTCCTGGACGTTGTTGGTGCGGAGCTTGGCCCAGTGCGCCCTGGGGAAGGCCGTGAACGCCAGCGCGGAGTCCTCGGCCTGCTCGAAGACCTCGCCGGCCCTGGCGGACACCGACGCCACCCAGGGCGCCGCCTCGGCCCACACGCAGCGCGCGAGGTCGGGGTCGTCCTGGTAGACCGCGGCGTGCACGAGGCCCCTGACGGCCGCCTTGGAGTCCTCGGGCCTGCCCGAGCAGGCGCTCTGGAGGTTGCGCTGCAGGTGCGCCACGCAGCGCTGCCAGGCGCAGCCCTGGAACAGGCGCGAGACGGCGGCCACGAGCCCGGCGTGGCTGTCGGAGACCACGAGGCGAACGCCGGCCAGCCCGCGCTCGCGCAGCCCGCCGAGGAATGCCGCCCAGGAGTCCTCGCTCTCGGTGTCTACCACGTCGCAGCCCAGGAAGTGCTTGCGCCCGTCGGCGCCCAGCCCGATCGCGGTCACGACGCCCTGCGAGACGACCGACGAGCCGACCCTGCAGCTCATGTAGGTGGCGTCGAGCCACAGGTAGCAGCACGGCGTGCCCGAAAGGTCGCGGCGGCGGAACTCCGCCACCTCGGCGTCGAGGTCGGAGCAGAGGCTCGAGACCTCCGAGCTCGACAGCGAGGATATGCCCAGCCTGGACGCCACGCGCTCGACCTTGCGGGTGGACACGCCGCACGCGTACATCTCCTGCACGATGGCGGCCACCGAGGTGTCGACGCGCGACCATCGCGCGAGCATGCCCTCGGGGTAGTAGGTGCCGTGCCTGAGCTTGGGTATCTCGAGCTCCACGTCGCCCACGGCGGTCTTGAGCGACCTGGGGCGGTAGCCGTTGCGGCTGTTCTCCCTGCCGTCGCTGCGCTCGTTGCGGCCCGCGCCGCACATCTGCTGGGCCTCGGAGTCCATCAGCGCGTTCATCACGCCGCCCAGCACCCTGCACGCGAACTCGCGCGCGTCGCCGCACTCCTGCCAAAGCCTCGCCGCCTCGAGGGCCTCGTCGCGACCGAGGCGCAGTACACTCTCTTCTTGGGGCATCGCCTTTCCTTCCATTCGTCACCTTCATTACTCCAACGACGAATTCTAGGCGGTGTCCCCTCCCTTTCAAGAAAGGGCGGAGGCGGGTCATGCCCCGCCTCTTACACCACATCTCTGCGCGCTACCCGGAGCGCGCATCGAAATAGGCGTTTGGGCTGTTTGAGGGGTTAGTTCTATACCCCGTGGACAAAAAATGCCAAATATGAGTAGTGTTGCCAAGATACTCACATATATTTTAGGCTAATTTGGCTCTCTAACGATATTTATTATCGATAGAGAGCCTATTTTATTGGACCTATGGGGAAGTACATCATCTAATTTTTGAACAAATGTAGACTTTCGACACCCATGCGTAGCAAAATTGCTGTTACTAAATTAGTGACAGTACTCATATTTGGCATTTTTTGACCACAGGGGTTGCCAGCGCCGTGGTTTCGCCCTTTCTGCGCCGAAGCGATACACTGTTGCCGTTTGATTTCTTCGCTCAAGGAGGATGCGCATGCCGTGCACAACGATTCTGGTCGGTAAAAACGCAAGCTACGACGGGTCGACCCTGGTCGCGCGTAACGAGGACTCGTCCAACGGGGTGTTTGAGCCCAAACGTATGCGCGTGGTGCATCCCGACGAGCAGCCGCGCGTCTACACAAGCGTCCTGAGCCACCTGACCGTTGAACTGCCCAATAACCCCATGCGCTACACGAGCGTCCCCGATGTTGTCCCGGGCCACGGCATCTGGGCCGAGGCCGGTTTCAACGAGCTCAATGTGGGCATGTCCGCAACCGAGACGCTCACCACCAACGAGCGCGTCCGCGGTGCCGACCCGCTCGTCGACTACGTACCCGCCAAGGGCAACGAGGGTGAGGACGGCTATGTGCCGGCGCAACCTGGTGGCCTGGGCGAGGAGGATATGGTGACCCTGGTCCTGCCGTACGCCAAGTCCGCCCGCGACGGCGTTCGTATCCTGGGCGACCTGCTCGAGCGCTACGGCACCTACGAGAACAACGGCATCGCCTTTAGTGACGTGGACGAGATCTGGTGGCTCGAGACCATCGGCGGCCACCACTGGATCGCCAAGCGTGTGCCTGATGACGCCTATGTGACCATGCCCAACCAGCTGGGTATCGACAGCTTTGACCTAGACGACGCCGAGGGCGCCCAGACCGACCACATGTGCTCGGCCGACCTGCGCTCCTGGATGGCCGAGTGGCATCTGGACCTGACGTTGGGCGTCGAGGGCGACGGTCCGGCAACGGTCTTTAACCCGCGCGAGGCCTTTGGCTCGCACAGCGACAGCGACCATGTCTACAACACGCCGCGCGCCTGGTACATGCAGCGCTGCCTCAACCCCGGCGACGTGTGGGACGGCCCCGACGCCGACTACACGCCCGAGAGCGACGATATCCCCTGGAGCCGCGTGCCCGAGCGTAAGGTGACCATCGAGGACATCAAGTACGTGCTTTCGAGCCACTACCAGGGCACGGAGTACGACTGTTACGGCAGCAAGGGCACGCCCGCCACGCGCGGCGCCTATCGCCCCATCGGCATCAATCGCAACAGCCAGCTCGCCGTGCTGCAGCTGCGCCCCTATGCGCAGCCGGCCTACCGTGCCGTGCAGTGGATGGCCTTTGGCTCCAACTCGTTTAACGCGCTGGTTCCGCTGTACGCTAACGTCGAGACCATGCCCGAGTACTATGCCGACACGCAGGCTCGCGTGACGTCCGAAAACTTCTACTGGGCCAACCGCCTGATCGGCGCCCTGGCTGACGTCCGTTTCCATGAGTGCGGCCGCGCTGTGGAGGACTACCAGGAGAAGGTCGGCGGCATGGGCCACAAGCAGATTCACGACGTTGACGCTGTCGTAGCCGCGCTGCCCGAGGCCGAGGTGCCTGCCGAGCTCGCCCGCGCCAACGAGGCCTTTGCCGAGCTCGTGCGCGTGGAGACCGATGCCCTGTTGGGCAAGGTGCTCTACACCACGAGCTGCGCCATGAAGAACTCTTTCGCGATGAACGACAACGTGAGGTAGGGATTTCCCGTCGATTGAATAGCGCTAAAACGCTTTGTCGCTTTCGCTCAATCTTGGGTACAAGAACGCCAATGCAGTTGTTTGTGATTGGAGACAACCATGGTTATGAAACTCGATCAGCTTGTTAACGGCGCCATTAACGTGGGCTTTGGCGCTGCCGCCGTTGCTGTCGAAGGCGGCAAGAAGGTTCTCGACGACCTTAATACCAAGGGCGAGCAGGTTCGCAAGGACGCCGGCGCTCCCGATATCGCCCGCAGCGTGTCCGACATGTTCGAGCAGGCCGGCGGCACCATCTCCGACCTGACCGAGCGCTTGGGCATGCAGGGCGAGACCGCGGCCCAGCGCGTGCTTGACGAGCTCATCCTTGCCCGGGTCCGCGTCATGACCGCCCCCGAGCGCACGGCCTTCCTGGCCCATGTGCGCGACATCGTCGATTCGGTCGAGGACAACGTGACCTCGGTGCCCGTCGAGTCCGTTGAGCCCGACGATGCGAAGGATACCGAAGAGGCCGAGTAGCAGCGCAGATGGCAGATTCCACCACCGATTACAACAATCTAGATCCCTTGGGTGACGAGGCGGCGGTTGTCGACGAGGTCGATGCCGCCGTCTCGGGCGCTCGCAAAAAGCCGCGCGCTGTCGATATGGTTCCCGAGGAGCCCGACGCGATGGCGCCGGACGAGGAATACCAGCTCACGCCGGCGGGTCGTCGCGAACGCATCGGGCAGATTGTTCGCCTGGTCAAAAAGTACCGCGTGTGGGATAACCTCACGCCGGTTCGTTTGCGCCGCCTGCTCGAGGAACTCGGCCCCATGTTCGTCAAGATGGGGCAGATTCTGGCCAACCGGTCCGAGATTCTGCCGCAACGCTTTTGCGACGAGCTGCGTCGTCTGCGCTCCGACGTAGAGCCGGTGCCGTATGAGGTAGTGCTCCGCTGTCTGGAAGAAGAATACGGCCTGCGCCTGGGGGAGATGTTCGATGCGATCGACCCCAACCCGCTCGGTAGCGCGTCGCTCGCGCAGGTGCACCGCGCTCGTCTGGTGACGGGCGAGGACGTGGCCGTCAAGGTGCAGCGCCCCGGTGCGCAGCAGGTTATGGCACAGGACATCGATATCATTCGCTCGGTGGTGCGCATCGTTTCCAAGTTCGTCAACACCGATCAATTCGTTGACCTGCACGGCGTGGTCGAGGAGTTGTGGACCTCGTTTCGCGAGGAGACCAACTTTTTGGCCGAGGCCAAAAACCTCAACGACTTCTACGAGTTCCATAAGAGCGTTCATGGCGTGACGTGCCCTAAATCCTATCTTGACCTGTGCACCGAACACGTGGTGGTTATGGACTACGTCGACGGCATTTCGATCGCCGATCCTGAACGCTTAGTGGCCGAGGGCTATGACTTGGAAAAGATCGGTGCCGCAATCGTCGAGGACTACTCGTCGCAGGTGCTTGATGACGGCTTTTTCCATGCCGACCCGCATGCGGGAAACATCATTCTCAAGGACGGCATCGTTTACTTTATCGACTTGGGCATGGTCGGGCGTATGTCGAGCCACGACCGTGTCATCGTCAAGGACATGATTTTCGCCGTGGCCGAGGGTGACGTGCCCAAGCTCAAGGATTCGCTCATGCGCTTCGCCGTGACGCGCGGCGATTCGGCCGAGCTTGACCACTCGGCCTTTTTGTCCGACTTGGACTTTATCGTGGCTGACTTTGCGGGCCTTGACCTTAAGGACCTGGATATCGGCGAGTTTTTGACCTCGCTGTTAAACCTCGCGCGCAAAAATGACGTTGAGCTGCCGAGCGTGGTGACGATGTTCGCCCGCGGCATGGTGACGCTCGAGGGCCTGTTGACCGAGTACATGCCCAACGTCAACATGATCCAGATCATCCAGACGCACATCAAAAACGAGAAGAGCACCTACGCCCGCATGCGCGAGATGAGCCGCGACTTTGCAGCGAGCAGTTATCGCGCGGCGAAGGGCTCGCTCGAGGCGGCCGAGTATCTGGGCTTGGCTTCGCGTATGCTCACGCGCGGCCAGCTTAAGGTGAACACGCAGATCATGAGCAGCGATAAGGCGCTGCGACAGCTGGGCGGAATTATCGACCGCATGTCGATGGCAATTGTGATCGCCGGTCTGTTTATCGGTTCGTCGGTGGTGTACTACGCGCGCATCGAGCCGGTTGTGTTTGGTATCCCGGTCATTGGCTTTATGGGCTACGTGAGCGCGCTGGTGCTGGCGCTTATGCTGGGCCGCAATATCTGGCTCAACAGTCACGGCGGCAAGCACTAGAGGCTGCGGCCGTCACCGCATTTTCCTATCGCAAACAATAGCTTTTACCTTGGGCTTCGCCTGCGTGCGAGGCCCTTTTGCGTGATACCATTTTGACGGTAATAATCGATGGCCTAGATGGTGGTGCGGAGACGCACGAATGCGCGGTTATCCTGCGCATTTGGGAGAATCGGGGTGCAAGTCCCCAGCTGTACCAGTAACCGTAATTCCTCTTGGCTCGGGATGCTCGCGTCGCAGATCGGACGACGTGCCCGAGTCGTTAAGGTTAAGTCGGATCGCCTCCCGTCTTGCATGCGGCTGCGGCTTTTGCCGCCGGTGTGCATAGGGCTCTGGAGGGAAGGGGGTCCCGATGGGGGAACTCGAGCGCATCATGCGCGATGACGTGGGGCAGTCTCAAGGCAACGCTCCAAGTACAGACAGTAGGAGACAAATGGATATGTTTGAGGACGAGCGCCAGCGCGTCTCGCATCGCCGTGGCGCGATTGCACGCGGTGTAGCCAAGCGCGGCCTGGTGGCATTCCTGGCCTTCGCGATGGCCCTTGGCACCACGCCGGCTCAGCTGTGGGCCGAGGGCGCCGAGGGCATTGCCGAGGCTGTGGCTCAGGCTGCGACGCCGGGCGAGGACGCAGCGCTTGCGGGCGGTACCGCTGAGCAGAGCGGCGCCGAGGTTTCGGATTCCGAGGGCGCGTCTGCAACTAGTGCCGCCACAACTGAGGCGGCAACTGGCGACGAAGGCTCGGCGACGGGGGAGAGCCCTGCCACGAGCGAGCAGTCTTCGACGGCATCCGCTGGCCAAGCAGGATCTGCCGCCGCGGCTGCCGTCCAGACAGAGAACCCGACAGAAACCGGCGATGTCGCCAAGAAGCAAGTCGAGGTCTCGTTCTCGATTATCGGCACCGATGCCGACGGCAAGGCTCAGACCTGGGTGGCACCTACGCAGCTCAAGCTCGACGAGGGCGCGACGGCTGCGGATGCCTTCATTAAGCTGCAGGAGAAGACGGGCTTCAAGGCGAAGTACGATCCGAACACGGCATACGGTTTCTACCTCGAAAGCATCACATCCCCGAGCGATGGCCGCACGCTTGCCTACGATCCGACGACCTATGCCTACTGGCAGCTGTTCGTCGACGGCGCGTCTTCCTCGGTTGGCGCGAGCAGCGTCAAGCTCACCCAGGGGCAGAAGATTGAGTTTGCCTATACGGCTGGTAGCTCGTCCCCTGTCGTTAAGGACCAGGTTGCCGCAAATGTGACCGTCATTGGTCGCGATGCCCAGGGCAAGACGCAGACCTGGGTCGATAACGCGCAGTATGTGGTGACGTCCGGCTCGAGCGCACTTGACCTTACGAAGGTCGCGCTTGAGGCGAATGGCATCGACGCCGTTGCTGCGGGCTCCTTCATTCTGAGCCTTAAGTACAACGGTGTTGAACTGGGTACGCCCCAAGATTATTCGACCTATTGGCAGCTGTTCATCAACGGCAAGTCGAGTGACTATACGGCGGACAATGTCACCATCCATGTTGGCGATACCGTCACGTGGTTCTACGGTGGCTGGGGCGACCAGCTGCCCTCTGATTCCGTTCATGCTTCCGTTCAGGTGCTTGGTAAGGACAAGGACGGCAAGCAGCAGATTTGGGCTTCGACGGGCCAGACGAGTCTCAAGGCAGGCTCTACTGCCAAGGATCTCCTTGAGCAGACCGGCCTTACTCTCGATGCTGGCGAATCGTCTTGGGGCTGGTTCCTCAACGGCGTTACTTCGCCGTTTGATGGTAAGTCCTATGGCTGGGATGCTGCGACCAAGAGCTATTGGCGCTTCTACGTAAATGGCAAGTTCGCCGACGTTGGCGCCGGTGTCTACAAGCTCCAGGAGGGTGACGCCGTCACCTTTATGTATGGTGCTGACGCCGATGCCCTCCCCGGTCAGGTGCTTGGATCCGCCGATGTTATCGGTCCCGATGTCAACGGGAACAATACGCGTTGGGGCACGGCAAGCAATGTTTCTCTGCCCGAAGGCTCCACGGCCCAGAACCTTATTGAGGCAGTTCTGAAGGCCAAGGGCGTTGCGTACAACGGCTCCCAGAGTGGTGAGTACTGGTTCCTCAATTCCATCAACTCGCCGTTCGATCACAAGCCGTATGGTTGGGATGCTGCGACCAATAAATACTGGCATCTGTATATCAACGGAGAGCCCTCCTTACTCTGCGCCAATCAGATTACGCTCAAGAGCGGCGATAAGGTCACGCTTGCCTATACCACCGATAATTCGCCCATGCCCGATCCCGACAAGATTGTCGTGGATCCGAGCGCGACGACTCCTGATTGGGATGCCGAGTGGGCCGGCTACGGCAACAGTGGCAACGGTTCGACCGTAACGGATGCCAAGACGCCTGCGCAGGCCGCCGGTCTTAAGTGGGCCTTCGATTGGAAGGCCGAGTCTGGTCAGCAGTATGCCAACTGCAGCGAGCCTGTCATTGCTAACGGCTTTGTGTACATCGCGACCGAGAACGAGCTCATTAAGATCGATTCGTCCACGGGCAAAAAGGTTGCCTCTGCGCCGCTTGCCTCCAAGGTGAGCTATACCTCTCGTCCGATCTATACCAATGGCCTTATCATTGTTCCGCTCAACGGCGGTGCGGTCCAGGCGATTACTGCAGACAAGCTGATCTGCAAGTGGCTGACGCCTGGTTTGACGGACTTGACGCAGAGCTCCTGCACCGTCGTTTCGGACGGCGAGTACGTCTATGTAGGCTCGGTCGATATTTCGTATGACGAGAATTACAACGCGACCTACGGCAACGGCTCCTTTGCGCGCATTAAGATTGCCACGGGCGAAGTTTCTTGGCAGAACATCGACCCTGCCGAGGGCTATTACTGGACTGGTGCGGCTTTGACGGATAAGTATGCCATCGTTCCTACGAGCGCAGGTACGCTTAAGTGCATTGATAAGGCAACGGGTGATGTCGTTTCGACCATGAAGCTCGGCGCCCTTGCGAACGCTGACTGCGTCGCCGATCCGTCCAATGGCTCGACCTTCTATCAGATGACGCACGACGGAAAGCTCCATGTGATTTCGCTTTCGGCGAAGGGCGTGCTGAGTGAACAGAAGACGGTTGATCTGGGCCTTACGAATAATCTGAGCGCCCCTGCGGTGTCTGGTGACAATCTGATTGTCGGCGGACAGACGGCTACTGGCTCTGCTCTGGTTCTCTATAACCTGAAGACGGGTAAGACCACGATGGTCGCTGCTGCCGACGGCAAGGCGCTGCCGGCTGGCCTCAACGGTATTGCTGCTACTCCGCTGGTGAGTGTTCAGGGCGGCAAGACCTATGTGTACTTCACCGTTAACAGCGCGGATAGCAAGGATTACGTCAACTACTCTGCTGGTGGTGGCGTGTATCGCTATACGCTCGGCGATGCAGAGGCGACGCAGATTTATGATGCGGCTGGCCATTACCAGTACTGTGACTCTCCGGTCATTGCCGATGCTTCTGGCAATCTCTACTACATTAATGATTCGGGCACGCTGTTTAAACTTGGAGCTGTCGAGTCTTGGACGGTTGCCTTTAACTCCAACGGCGGGTCTGCTTGCGACACTAAGTTTGTTGCTACGGCCGATGGCAAGCTGGTCAAGCCGGCCGATCCGACGCGCGATGGCTACACTTTCGGCGGTTGGTATACCGATGAGGCTTGCATGCAGGCGTATGACTTCAGTACGCCGGTGACGGCCGATCTGACGCTGTATGCCAAGTGGACCAAGAAAGCCGTTAACCCTGGCGGTAATGGCGGCGCTGGTTCGAATGGCGGCGGTTCTGGTACCGGTACTGGTTCCGGCACTGGCGCTGGCACTGGCACGGGTTCCGGCTCCGGCTCGAAGGGCGGCGCTGTCGCCCCGGGTCATAAGCCGACGACCAAGACGACGGTGTCGACCAAGACCGAGACCAAGGACAACAAGTCCGACAAGAAGGATGAGAAGAAGTCTGACAAGAAGGACAACAAGTCCGACAAGAAGTCCGATTCCAAGTCCGATACGGGTGCTGCTTCCACGGCCACTGCTAAGAAGTCCTCTAGTGCTTCCGAGCAGGAGACTGGCACCAACCCGCTCGCCATTGTTGGCGTTGCCGCCGGTGTCATCGGTCTCGCGCTCATCGCCGTCTTCGTGCTGACCAAGCGCGGCAAGGGTGACGGTAATGCCCGATAAGCCCAAGGAGACCAGCGGGCAACAGCCCGACTCCTCGTTTATCCAGCTCGATGATCCAAAGCAAAAGGGCGCCGCTTCGGCGGCGTCCGCCTCTCGTCGCAAGGCGCTCCTTGGCGTTCTTGCTGCCGCGTGCACCATTCTGATCGTCGTCTCGCTGGGTTTCGTCCATCCTTCCACAAGCGGTGCCTGGTCCATCGACTGGATCATTCAGACCGTGACGGGGGAGAGCATCGTCACCAAGGACACCAAGGCGTCTGGCTCGTCTGCCGCTTCGGGAGAGGCCAGTTCCAAGGATTCCAAGTCATCGAATGACGCAAAAGACGAGTCTAAGGGTTCGAACGACGGCAAGGACGATTCCGAGTCTTCAAACAAGGAATCGGACAAAAACTCGGATAGCAAGAAGTCCGAGGACCGGGGCGGCAAGAAGTCTGGCGATAAATCCGCTGCCCAAAATACGGGAGCCGGTGATACTTCCAATGCGTCTGGCGGTGCTTCTTCGGGCGGTGGCCAGTCGTCTGATGGAGCCTCATCCTCTAATGGTGGAAACGCCTCCTCGGGCAGTCAGGGCGGCTCGCAGGAGTCCAACTACGTTACGGTGACGGTTTCGGTCACATCGAGCGCTGTGGGCAATCCCGTGTCCTCTGGTGGCACCTTTACCTTTAACGAAGGCGCCACCGTTTACGATGCCCTGTGCGCGCTGGGCCTTTCTGTCAACGCACACGGCTCATCGTACGGCACGTATGTTTCTGCGATTGGTGGTTTGGCCGAGAAACAGTACGGCGGCACGAGCGGCTGGATGTACTCCGTCAACGGCACAACGCCCATGACGGCCTGCAGTAACTACGTTCTCTCCAATGGCGATAACGTCGTTTGGTATTACGTAACGGGCTAGAGGCCTCGACATAGCGCGCCAGACGGGCGGTTCGGACCAACATCCGGACCGCCCGTTTTTCGTGCGAATGGGACTGGGTCGCCGGGTCTCTCGGCAAACAAAAAACCGGTTGGAACGGGAATTCCAACCGGTTATACATTCAAGCAAATAGTGAATCGACTACGACCGTGCGCCCTCGAGGAAGAAGCGGCGGCTAAAGTAGTTGTACCAGGTGACGAGGAACGTTGCGATGGCCTTCATGGCCTGGTAGCCGATGCTCAAAAACGTGACGCCCACAAACATGTACAGGTCGTTGAGACCCAGACCAATCACCGACAGGATGGTGAAGATCGTGAACTCGCGCTTGCGGCTCATGCCCTCGCGATGGTCGAACACGTACTTCATGCTGAGCCAATAGTTAACCACGACGGACGTGGTAAACGAGACCGTCGTGCTCATCAAAAAGTCGAGGTGGAACAGCTCGACGAGCGCAATAAGCATGCCCCAGTCGATGCCAAAGGAGATAAGACCCACGACAGCGAACTTGAGGAACTGCTTGGTATGAGGTTGTGCCAGTGCCTTGCGCACGTAATCACATCCAATGCGTTGACGAATCGAGCAACAAGTTACTTTAGAGCTTTTGAATGGGAAACGTAAGGTCTTTGGAAAGAACTATACGAACTCGCCAAATTTTCAAGAGCTAATCCGCAAACGTTGAAAATTTGCCCGTAAACGAACGATGCCCACGGGCGATACTGTGCTGAGCGCGCATTGTCCGTGGGCATCGTAAGGCCGTAAGGTTGCGAGTTACTTGGTCTCGTCGCCCTCCAGGAAGATCTTTCGGGTCACAAAGTTGTAGACCATGACAAGCGCGGTGGCGCAGATCTTGGCGATATTGGCCTCGAGCCCCAGACCGGCGTTGAGTGTCAGCACGATACCGTCGTTGAGTGCCAGGCCGATCACGGACAGCACGACAAAGATAATGAACTCGCGGCGGCGGCTCATGCCTTCCTTGTGCGCAAACACGTACTTCATGCTGGCGACGTAATTAAAGATGAGCGAGACGATAAAGCCGCTGGTGTTGGCGATAAGGATGTTGAGGCCCAGACCGTAGTGGAGCAGATTCATAATGCCAAAGTCGATAACCGTGGCAATGACACCGACGACGCCAAATTTCATGATCTGCGCAAGGAGCTTTTGCATGGTACCTGCCTTAAGCTGGCGCCGAAGCGCCGCGGGGATGACAAACTTAGCAAGTTTAGCCAATCCCCGCGGGTGGTGCTAGGCGCGCTCCTCGATAGCACCGTTTCTATATGCATCGAGCAGCTGACGCAGGTCCTGGATTTGGCTGCGGATCTTGGCGCCAGTATCGGTGTCGCTCACCATGCGGCGACGGTCTGCTTGGTCAAAACGGTTGGTCTCGCTTTCGATGTCCACGTTGCGCGTGAGTGCCTCGGCAACCGTCGTAAAGGCCCGGTGCGACTTGAGGCGGCAGCCGCGCGAGCTCGAGATGAGCGTATAGCCGGCGATACCCGTCTTGGGATGGTAAGCGCGGCAGAAGCCGCCATCGATGACCAGCAGCTTGCCCTCGGCGCGGATGGGCTGCTCGCCCTTGGTGGTTTTAACGGGCGTGTGGCCGTTGATGATGTGGCCGGTCGGCGAACATGCCATGGGCGCGACGCCAAACTCGCGCATGATGTCATCGCAGACCGAGGGCGACTTGGTAAGCGTAAAGTACGGGTCCATCGGCTCGACCCAGGTGCTCTTATCGGCGATATAGGCGCGCTCAAAGGTGCGCACCAGGCGTCCGCTGGCGGGTGAGTTAAAGCCAATCCACAGGTACCACATCCAGTCGAGGGCGTCGCGGTCGCCCACGCGCCAGGCGCGGCGGGCGATGTGGTCGCAAAAATCGAGATAATCGCGGCCAGCGTGCCAGGTGCCCAAGCAGTTCATGCTGCTAAAGGTGCCGTCTTCGTTGAGCGGAACGCAGCCGTGGAAGAGCAGGTTGCCGTTGGCGACCTTGTACATCGAGCCATGGGAATAGAGGAAATCGATATGGCGATGCAGGTGATCGGCGGTGACAAACTCGGACACGAGCTTGTCGATGATGTGCTGCTCCTGGGGCGTGAGCGTATAGGGGTCCGCCGGGTCGACGGTGGGGAAGTCGTTGGTCGTGAGCGGCCACACGCTGCCGTCGGCGAGCGTGACCGTGCCGGTGTCGTGTTCGATCTTGTCGAGTAACAGGCGGTTGGTCATATCGAACTCGGGGTGGCGCTGGATAATCTGGCCCTCGAGCTTAAAGAGCAGCACGTTGATGGCCTTGATCAGCGGGGTGATGGACTCGCCGGCGGTGTAGGTGGCATCGGCAAAGGCGACAAGCTCACGCAGCGAGATGCCGTAGTCGTTCTCTAGAATCTCGTAGTTGTCGTAGCGTAGGTTGTTGCGCAGCACCGTGGCGATGCAGGCGGGCTCACCGGCGGCGGCGCCCATCCACAGCAGATCGTGGTTGCCCCACTGGATGTCGAGCGAATGATAGGTGAGCAGGCGGTCCATAATCTTGGCCGCGCCGCCGCCGCGGTCGAAGATATCGCCCACCAGGTGCAGGTGGTCGACGGCCAGGCGCTTGATGAGCGAAGCGAGCGACTCGATAAAGTCGTCGGCGCTGGCGGTCTCCAGGATGGACTCCACGATGCGCTCGTGATAGCGCACGCGATAGTTGTTCTCGTCCGGGTGCGTGTGCAACAACTCGTCGATGATGTAGGCGTAATCGCGCGGGATGGCCTTACGCACCTTGGAGCGCGTGTAGCGGCTTGAAAGCGAGCGTGCGACCATGATGAGTTGGTCAAGCATCGTCTTGTACCAGGTTGGCGAGTCCTCGCGCTGGCTGCGGACCAGCTCGATCTTCTCGCGCGGGTAGTAGATGAGCGTGCACAGCTCGCCCTTTTCGTCAAAGGAGAGCGTGTCGCCAAAGATCTCGTCGACATGTTCGCGCACGACGCCCGAGCAGTTGTTGAGGATGTGCATAAAGGCTTCGTACTCGCCGTGCACGTCGCTCATAAAATGCTCGGTGCCCTTGGGTAGGTTGAGGATGGCCGAGAGGTTGATGATCTCGGTAAATGCGGATTGCTCGGTGGGAAACTGTCTCGACAGCAGGCGCAGATACTTGAAGTCTTGCGGGTTGCGATCGAATGCGACCATGAAACACCTTCCGATGGAGCTGGTAAAACTGATAAACAGCGTCAAACGTTTATCAGTATGCGCCGCTTTTGTTTCGATTTTGCGTCAGCGGCTGAATTGTCGGCTGAACGGTTTGGTAAATCGATTTAGTTGAGGTAGATATGGCGGTTGAGTGGAGACGACAGAAGGTGTTTTCTCAGATATTTATGCGTGGAGCCGGTGGAGACGATGGTGGTAAAGATGTTCGCTATTTTTGGTTCGATTTGGTAAATAGTGGACATATGTACCGTATGTAGGCTCACTGTGCGATAATTTGCGCAGCAATGAGTAAGGAGCCTCATATGAGTGATTTTGTCCTGACCTGTGAATCCGCCGCCGACCGAACCCGTGAGTTCTTTGCGTCGCGCAATATCCCTGTCGTGTGTTTTCATTACGAGATCGACGATGTTGTCTATACGGACGATCTGTATCAGTCGATTACGCCGGACAAGTTTTTTGCCCAGATTGCCGCGGGCGCCATGCCCAAGACGTCTCAGGTGAGCGTGGGTGAGTACGAGGAGTTTTGGGAGCCGTTTGTTGCCGAGGGTAAAGACGTGCTGCATCTGACGTTGTCGTCGGGTATTTCGGGCACGTATGGATCGGCCTGCGTTGCGGCGCAGATGCTCGCGGATCGCTATCCCCAGGGCGGCAAGGTGCGCGTCATCGATTCGCTGGCGGCGTCTTCGGGCTTTGGCCTGTTGCTGGAATATGCCGCCGACGTGCGCGATAGCGGGGCTTCACTCGACGAGACGGCTTCCTGGATCGAGGAGCACAAACTCAACCTGCACCACTGGTTCTTCTCGACCGATCTGTCGAGCTACCTACGAGGCGGTCGCATTTCGGCTGCGAGTGCGATCATCGGCACGGCGCTTAAGATTTGCCCGCTTATGACGGTCGATTGCGACGGCAAGCTGTCGCCACGTGAGAAGATTCGCACTAAGAAGCGCGCGATTTCCGAGATGGCCAAGACCATGATGGCACACGTGCAGGACGGTGCGGATTATTCGGGTAAGTGCATCATGTCGCACTCGGCGTGCCGCGAGGATGCCGAGGCAGTTGCGGCGCTGATTGAGGAACAGGTTCCGCAGCTTAAAGGCAAGATTGAGATCAATGATATCGGTACTCTGATTGGCTCGCATACCGGACCTGGTACGGTGGCGCTCTTCTTTATGGGCGACAAGCGCGTGGATTAACTTGGCTCATCACGTCGCTGCGTGATTGCTCAAACGAAAACGGCCCGCCTCACGTTTGTGGGGCGGGCCTTGCTGTTGCGGCTAGCGTTTCTTTCCGCGGAAGAAAAAGCCGTGCAGTGACGGCTTGAGGCCGCGGTTGGCGCGATGCTCCTCGACGCGCTCTTGGATCGAAGCGACGCGCTCGATGACTTCGTCGGGAATCGGCACGTCGGGATTCATATTCTCAACCTGGCTGACCTCGGCGGCGGCGACCTGGTCGATAATGGGCACATCGTCGCGCGAGATGACAGGGGTGGCGTCTTCCTTCATCTTGCGATAACGCTGCATCATGTCGGTCTGTAGCTGCTGGGCCGAAGGCGGCGTCCAGATGATGGCGTTGGCGCCGGCGGCGATGGTTTCACGGATGCTCTCGGGCGTCTTGCCGCCCGGCGCGATGAGCGGCAGGTTGGGATAGTGCTCGCGCAGTTCACGCAGGACCTGGGGCGTGTTCTTGCCGGCGGCGATGTTGAGAATCTTGGCTCCAGCGCGCACCTTGGCGTGGGCATCGTCGTCGCAGCGAACGACCGTGGCGATGACGGGGATGTCGGCGATGTTGGTGATGTGCTCGACCATCTCGGCAGTAGCGGGGGAGTTGACCACGCAGCCCGCCGCGCCCTGCATCTCGGAGACGGCTGCCATCTGCACGGAGCGCTTACCGGTGGTGGTGCCACCGCCCACGCCTACAAAGACCGGGCACTCGGCGACGGTCAGCAGCGCTTGCGTAATGGCGGGCTGCGGCGTGAAAGGGTAGACCGCAAAGACGGCATCGGCGTTGGAGTTGCGGATAACCGCGACGTCGGTGGTGTAAATGAGCGACTTGATGCGTCGGCCGAAGAGCGTAAAGCCGCTGGCCTCCTCGATCTCGTCGGGCATGCGAAGGGCCGCCTTGCGCAAACGTCCGTCGATGGGCAGGGGCTCCATGGGGAGCAGGCCGTTGGGGGTCACGGCTACCTGAGGCTCGGTGAACTCGTCTGCGAGCTCGACCTCGGAGAAATCGACCGAGGCGACGATGTCCTCGTGAACCTCGGCGGGTACATCGATGGGAGCTTGGTCGTTTGCCGCGGCAGGCGTGTCGAAGGAGCTGGTGCCGACGAAGGCGTCGACGCGCTCATTTAGATCGTTGAGGGTATCCATGGAGACTCGATTCTATGTGATGACGGCCGGCGCGATGCAGCCGGAATTGCGAATGCTAAATCGTTTGACGAGTTGATTTTTCCCCGCCGCGCCATCCGTTAGACCGAAGGACAGGCGAACGTGAAGGAGCTGTGGTGGCGGGGATCGAGGTGCTATCTTGAAAGTCCCGTTTAAAAGAGAGGTGACGCGGTATGGAATTTTCGGCAATGTTGGGCTCGATTGGCCTATGCGTGGGCGCAATCATAGCCGCCGCGGTCATCTACTTCGTGGTCACGGCCATTAAGAGCAAAAGGGCCGAACGCAAGGAGCACGCGATGCTTAAACAGCATCGCGACCAGCAGGACAAACGCGCACAGAGATAGCTTGTTGAGTTTTGGATCCGTGCGCTAGCTGCGTTTTCGGATCAGGGCAATGTAGAAGCCCTCAAAGTCGCGGCTAGGCGGAATGGTCAGCGTGCCGGGCATACCGTTGGCGACGGACGAGACGTGGCCGGCGGCGATGGCCTCGGTGAGAGCGTTGGACTCGATGCGCGGTTCCTCACCAGCTTCCTGGGCGCGGCGTGCTTCACTTTCGCTTGGCGTGCCGTCGAGGGGGATAAGCTCGCAGTCCATGTGCTTGTCGAGGGCTTCTTGCAGGGCGTCCTCGTTTTCCTGCGGCAAGATCGAACAAGTCGAATAGACGAGCGTGCCGCCCGGTTTGAGGGCTCCCATGGCGCGGTCCAGAAGTGCTCGCTGCGAGCGCGCGCACTTGCTCAGCAGCTGCTCGGTCAGGCCGCGCAGGCTTTTCTCGTTGCCGCTGATGACGGTGCCTGTGCCGGTGCAGGGAGCGTCGAGCAGGATGCGGTCAAAGCGGAAGAACTCGTCGAGCTCGCGTGCGTCGATGCGCATGACGGGCACGTTTTTGGCACCCTGGCGATGGAGGTTTGACTCGAGCTTTTCGGCGCGGGGAATGCTCATCTCGCAGGCTGTGAGGTGCGCCTGGCCCTGGGTGAGGGCGGCGATCTGCGTCGTCTTGCCGCCAGGGGCTGCGCACATGTCCAGGATGTCCTCGCCTGCCTGGGCGCCCAACACCAAAGGCGGCATCATGGACGACAGGCTCTGCAGATAGATCTTGCCGTCGCGATAGATGTCGAGATCCCACAGATCGGAAACCTGGGCCTCGGGCAGGATAAAGGCGTCTGGGTACCAAGCGACGGGGTTGTGGGCGATGCCGGCGGCACCGAGCGCCGCAGCGATGTCCTCGGCGGTCGCCTTGAGCGTGTTGGCGCGCAGCGTGACCGGGCGTGCAGCTGCGGCGCCAAAGCCCTCGATCATGAGCTCGGCATCGGTGAGGGCATAGGCGCCGGCGACCGTATCGACCATAAAGCGCGGCAGGTCGGCGGCGCAGGGAAGGGCGGCAAGCTGGTCGGAAAGTTCGGTAGCAGCAAACTGCCTGAGCTTGAGCTCGGCCTTGACCTGCTTTTTCTGCTTACGACGACGCGGCTTGGACATCCGTCTTTCCTTCCCATTCCATTACATGTCGAGTGTTTTAGTACTGGCTCTCGTGCTTGCTGAAGAAGTCGAAGCGCGGGGGCAGCGGCTTCACGCGGTGCTCGCCGGGCTTCTCGCCCAGGCTCTCCACAAACTCGTCCGTAGAGGCAAAGATGTTGTCCCAGCTAAAGAAGGCGACCGGATCGACGTCGAAGTACTCGCAGATGAGCTCGCAGCCGGTCGGCACAATACCGTGCATCAGGACGGTTGCCACGCGCAGCTCGGTAAAGGCGTCGATGAGGGCCTGCGTCATGGCGGCGTTGGCCTCGGCGCCCTCGAGCTTATTGGCGGCCTTGGAGGCATCGCTCCAGCGCTTGTTGGCGGCGCGCAGGTAGTCGTCGCACACGGCGAGCGCGCGGTGCGTCTCGAACTTGTACATGGCCTGCTCAAAGGCAAGGGCTGCCTGCTCGGCGGCCTCGACCACGGCGGCAGAGGCGGCACCGGCGGGGATGCAGCCGTTGCGGTAGGGACTCTCGTCGCCTTCCTTGACGGCGACGCCGTAGAAGCAGCTGCGGGCCAGGCGGTTGAACACGCCGGTCAAAAGGGCGCTTTCCTTAAGGGCCGGGTCGATAACGCGCTTGTCGTCGCAGGCGCGCACCTCGTTGCCGTCCTTGTCCTTGCCAGTCACGCGCGTGTCGTATGCCTTGGGGCTAAAGCTCACCGGCTTCTCGGACAGGCCGAGCGACAGCCAGTGCGCGCGCATCTGCTCGCAGGTGTAGTGGTTGAGCAGGTCGTCTGCCGGCGGGGGAGGCGTCTGCGAGGACGAGCTGGCCTTTTTGCCCATGTAGAGCAGGTGGTAGCAGGCGCTGACGGTGCTCTGCGTAAGGTCCCAACCCAGGGCCTCCCACATGGCGGTCTGCGCGATGCAGTAGAAATAGATGTTGTCCTGACCGATGAACTGGTAAATCTGAGCGTCGTCCGAGCACCACCAGTCGCGCCAGTCGAGCGAGCTGTGCTGGTAGGTGGGCGCGGGGACCTGCGTGGAATTGGCGGCGGGCTCGCCCATGAGGGCGGCGTCCTGGGCGGCGACACCCTCGGTCACGCCGGCGGCACGGGCGTCGCGGGCGAGTACGGTACGCGTGTAGCTGATGGGCGCCCACAGGCTCTCGGGCCAGCACCAGCAGGTGACGTCGGAGACGCCATCGACCTCGGGCACCGGAACGCCCCAGTCGATGTTGCCGGTGATGCGGAAGGGCACGAGCGCCTTGCCGCTGCGGAAGCGCACGCCACCGTTGGCGAGCACTGCGTGGGCATCGTCGCGCTCCTTCCAGCTGGGGAAGGTGACGGTAAAGCTGCTCTTGTTGCCCTCGGGCTCCAGCACGGTGTGCTCGGGCAGCTGGTCCTCGACGGCGTCGAAGGCCTCGCGGAACTTGTTCTGGATGTAGAGCTGTGCCGGCAGCAGCCACTCCTCCATGGTCTTGGAGACCACGGAGCGAACCTGCGGGTTCTGGGCGAGCTTGGCGGTGTAGGTCTTCATAAAGTCGAGATAGGCGGGCAGGTCGAAGTAGAGGTTGTCGACCGGGCGCAGCTCGGGCACCTCGCCGGTGAGCTGGCTCTTGGGCGCGATGAGCTCCTCGGGCTCAAACTGGTGGCCCAGATCGCACTCGTCGGCATAGGCCTTCTCGGACTTGCAGCCCTGGATGGGGCAGCGGCCGATCACCTGGCGGCCGTTGAGGAACGTGCCGGCCTTGGCGTCGTAGAACTGCAGCGTGGAGCGCTTGGAGATGGTGCCCTGCTCGTGCAGGCGCTTGATAATCTCGGCGGTCACCTCGTTGTGAATCTGCGCAGCCGGCTCAAGGCCCGAGCCGCCGTAGATGTCGCAGCTGATGTTGTAGTTGTTGAGGGTCGCTGCCTGGCGGGAGTGGTTGGACTCGACGTACTCGCTAATGGACTTGTCGTAGCCCTCGTTCTCCTTGAGCTTGCGGTAGCTCTCCATGATGGGCGATCCGTAGCAGTCGGTGCCCGAGGTGAAGATGACGTTCTCGCGGCCCAGGCGGTCGCGCAGGAAGCGGGCGAAGAAGTCGGCCGGGACAAAGACGCCGCCAACGTGGCCAAAGTGAAGGCCCTTGTTGCCATAGGGCTCGCCGGCGGTAACGATGGCGCGGTGAGGCCAGCTGGGACGGTCGTTCATGGAGTATTTGGATGCCATGGGACTCCTTCGCATATGGTGAGGGCGCGGCCGGGCGCAAGGCCTGGCGACGCGGTGGTCAATTCGTGCATATCGTTCGACATTATCGCACATGCGGGCGGGTGCGTGGCAGGGGCGCTATCCTAAGATGCTATGAATGAGATTTCCAACATACATGCGTTTGAGGACGAGGATTTTCTGCACGCCTGCTTTGTGTGGGGGATGGCCGTGCTCGGCGCATTTGCCGTGTGCCTGGTGCCGGTGTTTATGCTGCTGGGTGGGCCTGCAGACTTGGATGCTGCCGATGCGGGCGGCTGGACGGCGGTCGTGGGCTGGATAGTCGGCGTGGCTGTTGTTTGCGCGGCGTCATTTGCCGTGCACGAGCTGGTGCACGCGGTGTTCTTTAAGCTGTTTGCGCCCGCCGGTGCCCGGGTGACCTTTGGGGCAAATCTCGAAACCTGCATGATTTACGCCTGCGCCGAGGGCGTGGTGTATTCGCGCCGGCGGTACATGGTCATTTGCCTGGCGCCGACGGTTGTTTTGACGGCGGCGTTTGCCTTGGGCTTTGCGTTTTCGGGCTATCCGCTGCTGTGCTACTTGGCGGCTGGTCTGCACTTGTCGGGCTGTGTGGGCGACTGGTATTACGTGCGGACCATTTTGCGCGACCGCCGCATTGTCGCCTGCGAGGATACGTCCTTTGGCGTGCGCTTTTTTGGGTGAGGAGATGTCGATGAAGTCGTTGTTGCTGCATGCGTGCTGTGCACCATGCTCGCTTGAGCCGGTTCGCCTGCTGCGCGAGGAGGGGTTTGAGCCCACGATTTGCTGGACCAACCCCAATATTCAACCGCGCGATGAATGGCAGCGCCGCTTGGACGAGCTGCGCCGGTGGTGTGCCGATGGCGACATCGAGCTCATCGAGGCGGGAGAGGACCGCGAGCGCTGGGAGGCCGGCGTTGCCCCGCTGGGCGCCGATCGGCCCCGTCGCTGCCGCGCGTGCTATGCCCTGCGCCTGGCCGAGGCATGCCGTGTGGCCCAGGAGCGCGGGTTTGAGTTTGTGGGCACGACGCTCGCCGTCTCGCCGTATCAGCTGTTCGAAACCTGCAATGACGTGCTTGAGCGTCTGGCCGCCGCCCGCGGGCTCACGCCGGTGATTCGCGATTTTCGTCCGTATTATCCCGAGGCCACGCGTCGTTCGCGCGAGCTGGGCATGTATCGGCAGAATTACTGCGGCTGCCGATTCTCGGCCGTCGAGGCGGCCATGGACCGCGCCCGCATCCGCGACGAGCGCAAAGCTTCCAAAAAGTAGTTCTTTTGGGCTGGCAGCCTGCTAGGATGTAGAGCGGACTTTAGCTATATAAGGAGAATCCGACGTGTCTATGCGTACCGATGATTTTGACTATAACCTGCCCGAAGAGCTCATCGCCCAGGCTCCTGCCGAGCCGCGCGACTCCTGCCGCCTGCTGGTGGTGGATCGCAAGGGCTCCCAGGCGGGGACGCCGTTGGAGCACGGCGGTACCGTTGAACACCGCATCTTCCGCGACATCATCGACTATATCGAGCCGGGCGACGTGCTCGTCATCAACCAGACGCGCGTGATGCCGGCCCGCCTGATCGGCCGCAAGGCCGGCTCGGGCGGTGTGGTCGAGACGCTGCTGCTCAAGCGCCGCGAGGACGTGGATCCGCTTGGTCACGTTTGGGAGTGCCTGGTCAAGCCGGGCAAGCGTCTGAAGCCCGGTGCCCAGATTGAGTATCGTGCCGGTGGCGCCCATGCGCCCGAGGGGGCTCCCGTGGTGCTGACGGCCGAGGTCGTCGACTTTGTCACCGATAGCCGCGGCGGCCGTCTGGTGCGTTTTGAGCCGGCCGGTTGCAATGCCGCCGGCGACCCGCGCACGCTCGACGAGGCCATCCACGCTGCCGGTCACGTGCCGCTGCCGCCCTACATTACCGATTACGAGGGCGATCCCGAGAAGTACCAGACCGTCTACGCCATGAAGGAGGAGCACTCGGCTGCCGCTCCCACGGCGGGTCTGCACTTTACCCCCGAGCTCATGGCAGCTATCGAGGCCAAGGGTGCCAAGTTTGCCGCCGTCGAGCTCGAGGTGGGCATCGATACCTTCCGCTTGGTGGAGGAGGACGACCCCACGCAGCACGTCATGCACACCGAGCGCTACCACGTGTCGCAGGAGGTTGTCGATGCCGTGCATAAGGCGAAGGCCGAGGGGCACCGCGTGATCGCCGTCGGCACCACCGCGGTGCGCTCGCTCGAAAGCGCCTTTGACGCTGAGGCACCGGTGTCCGATCCGGCCGTGACGGCGCGCTATTTTGAGGGTCGCGAGGACGGGGCCGATACGCTTGGCCGCGGTGACATTGTGGTGCGCGAGAACGCCACGACGCAGCTCTACCTCATGCCCGGCTCGACCTATCACGTGGTCGACGCGCTGATCACGAACTTCCACGTGCCGCGCTCTACGCTCATGATGCTCGTGAGCGCACTTGCCACCCGCGACCAGATCATGGATGCCTACGCCGCCGCCATCGAGGAGCGCTACCGCTTCTTCAGCTTTGGCGACGCGATGCTCATTTGTTAGTTACGCGGTTGTTAGTTACGCGGTTCTACGAACCGCGTAACTGCTCGACGCTACAAACGCCCCTAAGCGGCAATCTGACGTTCAATCGTCGGGCATGACCAGAAGGTCAATGCCCTCCTCTTTCACGTCACCTTGCTCGCTTAGGGGCGTTTTCGCTGACTTCGCCAAAACATTGGCGTTGCCGTAGTTGTCGGGTAGTCATTGGGGACGTTCTTAAATGACTAGTCGAAGGGGACACTCTTGCGGCACTTGACACTTGGGTAGTCGTTGGGGACGTTCTTGAATGACTAGTCGTTTAAGAACGTCCCCAACGACTACCTTGCATCAATCTAATAAGTTGCGGTGAGATAGTTCTTGAATTGGCCTTTTTGAGGGCTAGACAGGAACTATCTCACCGCAACTGCGTTGGGGCGTTTTTGGCAACTGGTTTACTTGCTCATGAACAGCCAGATTGCGATGATCACCAGGATTGCGGCGATGATGCAGACGATGGCACCGGTGAATTTGATGCGTGAGTCGCGGGTACGCTCGCGCACCGCGTCCTCGGTGGCCTCGAGCTGGGCGACTTCTCGCTCGGTCTCGGCGTGTTCGGCTTTGTCTCGGGCCAAGGACCCTGCAAGCGACTCAGTGATCTCTGGGTGGTCGTGTACCTCGGTCGCCTGTTCGATGATCGACTGCGCATGTGCGGCATCTGCTTGGGCGTTGGCGATGGTCTGCTCCTGGTCGCGGCGTGCCTTGTCCTCGGCAGTGATCTTCTCGCGCAGTTCGCGCTGGCGCGTTGCAGCGGCGGTTTTTGCGGTCTGCAGCTCGTCGCGCGCGGCATCGGCTTCGGTCGTCACGGCTTGGTGCGCGCGTTTTGCGTCGGCGATAGGGGCTTGAGCCTGCTCGACGGCCTGCTCGGCTGCGGCAAGCGAGTGCTCAAGGTCGGCGGTGATGCGCGGGACATCTTCTTCGGCTTTACGCAGGGCATCTGCCGTGTCGGAGATCTGCATCGAGAGCTCGCTGGTGCGCACCGTATAGTTGGCGGGATTTGCCGAGGGATTGCGTTGCAGCTCGGCATACTCATGACGCAGCGTCTCGAGCTGGGCGCGCGTGGCGTCGACGGTTTGTTGTGCGGCGGCAATGCCGGCGTCTCGCTCGGTCTTCACCTTGTCGCGGATGCGCTTGGAATCCTCAAGACGTCGAACGAGGCGGTTGCCGGTCTCGCGCGAGCTCGCCTCGCGGGCCTCCACGGCGTCGAGCGCGGCCTTCAGACGGAGTTCAGTCGCGTCATCCTCTGTCTTCATTTGTTCGAGCTGACCCTTGAGCTCTGCTACTTTGGCGGCATGGACATCGCGATCGATTTCGGCGGCCGCTGCAGTCTTTTGGGCCGTGGCAATCGCCTGGCGCTGGTCGGCGACGATCTGGTCGTAGCGGCCTGCGATATCCTGGCGCGTCTCGAGTTCCTCGGCCTGATCGGCAATGCGCTGCTCAAGTTCGGCCAGGTGGGCGCGGGCATCGGCAAGTGCCTTTTTCGCGGCGTTCATCTCGCGCATGGCCGAGGCGCCCTGGGCGATAAAGGTGCCCACGGCGTTCGCAGTGTTCGAGACAGCGGTCCCCAGATCGCGGCTCGCGGCGGGGGAGTGCGGGGCGGTCGGGCGAGCGGTGTCGGCAGCATCCACATCGGCAGCCTGCGGCGCGGCGATATTGCCGGTACCGCCCTCGACCACAGAAAAGCCTGCTGCGTGCGGATCGACCGCATCGGCGCCAATCGTGGGGTGCTCGAGCTGCAGAAACGAGGGCATGGTGCTGCCTTGGTCGGCGACGGGGGTCTCGCCGGGCACGAAGGTCGAGGCTGCCTCGGCGGCCTCCTCTTCCTCGGCGTCAATATCAGTATCGGCCACGGCGTCTTTCATCGCTTTGACGGCATCCATCATGGAGTCCATGACGGCGTCGAGCTCTTCTTCCGAAGACACCTCGATAGGGCCCGCAGCTTGCGGAGCGGCATCCTGTACGGGGTCGTCGTCCTGAGCGGGCGCATCGTCGTTTTGCTCGCCTGCATCTTCGGCGCCAGGGGTTTCCGCCGTAGCGCTTTCGTCCAAGATGGGGTCGTCGAGGTCAATATCATCGCAGGTCACAGCATCAGCATCTGCGGTGACGTCTGCGGAATCATCAATATGCTGTTGAGTCTGGGGGTCCAGCTCGTCTGTCATAGGTATGTGCTCCTCATCGTTGTTTGTCACCCTATGATAAAGTCTCGCGCCGACATCCCACGCGCTGCAGCAAAGTTTCAAAACGTGTTCGATGGCTCGCGTCGATAGCAAAAACTCGGCCACTCTATCCAATTTTTACTTGACATTCCCTTCGCCGAAAGACGTTGCGCCGTTCGCCTGCCATGGGCTTTATTTTTCACTTGAACCCGTTAAAGTTGCATTTCAGCTTTTGGCGCGTTTATTTGGATGCGCGCAGTCGGCGGGTGCGCCCGTCGCGATTTGAAAGGACTTTATATGGGACTTTTCACTGGTAAGACCGTGATCGTCACCGGCGGCGGCAAGGCCACGCTTAAGGACGGCTCCGCTGGCTCCATCGGTTACGGCATCGATATTGCTTTTGCCAAGGAGGGCGCGAACCTCGTTATCACCGGCCGCAACGTCGCCAAGCTCGAGGCCGCCAAGGAGTCTCTCGAGGCCGAGTACGGTGTCAAGGTTCTGCCTGTTCAGGCCGATGTTTCGGCTGGTCAGGACAACGAGGCTGTCGTCCAGAACGTTATCGACAAGGCCATTGAGGAGTTCGGCCGCATCGACGCCGTCGTCAACAACGCCCAGGCCAGCGCATCGGGCGTGACGATCGCCGATCACACCATGGACCAGTTTAACCTGGCCATTTACTCCGGCCTGTACGCCACCTATCTGTATATGCAGAAGTCCTATCCGCACCTGAAGGAGACCAAGGGATCCGTGGTCAACTTTGCTTCGGGCGCCGGCCTGTTTGGCAACTATGGCCAGTGCAGCTACGCCGCTGCCAAGGAGGGCATCCGCGGCCTGACCCGCGTTGCCGCCAACGAGTGGGGCAAGGACGGCATCAACGTCAACATCGTGTGCCCGCTTGCTTGGACCGCTGCGCTCGAGAACTTCCAGGATGCCTATCCCGAGGCGTTCAAGGCCAATGTCCACATGCCGCCGGCAGGCCACTACGGCGACGTCGAGAAGGAAATCGGCCGCGTTGTCGTTCAGCTCTGCGGTCCCGACTTTAAGTACATGAACGGCGAGACTGTCACCCTCGAGGGTGGTATGGGGCAGCGGCCTTAGGGGTTACGCGGTTTTACCAAACCGCGTAACGGCTCGACGCTGCGCGGTCACCAGAGCGACAACTTGTCATTCAAAGAGGACGGCATGACCAGAAGGTCTATGC
>ERZ773146.434-NODE-434-length-30479-cov-8.037536_pt1 | contig 30479 bp, 18 predicted proteins | sample MGYA00580847_ERZ773146 | MGnify/ENA primary metagenome ERZ773146 (study PRJEB29015, sample SAMEA2737830) | human gut metagenome | biome: human gut; feature: human-associated habitat; material: faeces | place: China | collected 2012 ...
AGCACGGAACAATCCGCAGGCATCAAGGTCGGGGGCTTTTGCCCCCGACATCATAGATTTAATATAAACGATATTTTGGAAAAAATCAACAGCAACCGCTGTCTGCGTAATTTCATATTCTTTTTCCCGTGGTCAGGCACTAAATGGCTCTTCAATTTTTAAATGTATTCTGATTACCAATAGTGAAGAGACTGTCCTTGATTGTGAAGGCATTCGTATTGAAGTGATTCCAATCTGGAAATGGCTGTTGATGAATGATTTTATAAAGTAAATGAACCAGCAAGGGGTGGGAAAATCCACTTTTTTTCTCACCCCTTACGACTTCTAGCAATACATCATATTTAAAATCTTAGTATCTGCTCCCGTTTCACGCACCGCAGCATTTTTATCTCTGTACCGTGATTTTCCGATCCGCAAGCTGAATCATACTTTCTTCATGCGAAACATAAATCATCGTCTGATCGAAATTTCGAACAAAATCCATCAACCATTGTTTTGCCGCCTCGTCCAGGTGGTTCGTCGGCTCGTCCAGAATCAACACCTCTGCATTTCGTAAAAGCGCCCGCGCAATCGCGATTTTCTGACATTCTCCGCCGGACAGTTCCGATTTTTCTCCACCAACCCTGCGGTCTGCCAGATGGACGATTCCAACACGTTCCAGGACCTGATCGACTTTTTTCTCAGAAACCTCCTGTCCCAGCTTCACATTTTCCCGTACAGTCCCCTCAAAGAGGAACGGAACCTGTTCCACAAAAGCACATTTTTCCCGCCATTTTGCAGGATTTAAGCTGCCAAGCTCCTTTCCGTTGATCAGGATTTCGCCCTGATAGCCCGGGTACAAGCCGAGCAGGAGCTTTAACAGCGTTGATTTTCCGGTTCCGTTTTCGCCGCAGATCACGTTTTTTTCATGCATTGCGATCTGCTCGCTGCAGTTTTTCAGGATGTCGTTTTTTCCGTCATACGAAAACGTCACGTTCCGAAAAGTGATCGACGTAACCTCTCCGACCGTTTCTCCATCCGTTCTTTCCTGAGCCTCATAAAAAACAGAAATCCGCTGCACCAGATTTTTGCAGATCGGAAGCTGCTTGACGATTTCCAGCACATATCCGGCTTCGGTCTGAAACACATAGTAAAAGCCGATCATGGCGGTGACGCTCTCTACGCCCATTTTGCCCGAAGAAATTGCGATTGCTGCTGCCGCCAGAAGCACCAGCATGCAGAACGAATCCATTCCGCCCAGAATATTTTTCTGCCAGGTTTCAAGCTTCGCCTTTTTGACAAAAAGCGTTTCCAGATAGTCCTTTTGCAAACACTTTAACCGCGCCAGCTCGTCGTTTTGCAGACCGTAAAGGCAAAGTTCCACCGGTTTTTCCAGCATCTCCTGCTCGAGATTCCGCATCTTTGTCCGACTTTCCCGCTCCAGCCTGTCGTATTCTTCTGTTTTTTTCCGGAAAAATATGGGCACGAAAATTCGAACACAACAGACTGCTGCGACGAACAGTGTAAACCATCCCATCACCGGAACCATCTGCCAGAGCAGATAGGTCACGACAATCGGAACAGAAATCAGATACATTCCTGTCGTATTCCAGTAACCTCCAAGCTGTATCTGATCTTCTTCCAGGCGAAACTGTGCATCGCTCCCCCGCAGTCCGACTGCCGCCGCATAGGTTTTATTCAAATATCGGTTGAGCACCGCCCGCTCATGGTTTAAGGACGCCCGAAACATCAACAATTCGCCAAGCGTCGAGCATACGAGCGGCAGCGTCACCGAAATTGCCACGCAGATTAAAATCTGCCAGAGGCAGCCAAGCCCCTTTTGCATTTCATTATTTAAGATATCTGCCGAGAACACACCCAGCATTCTTGCAGAATACGCGACCGCAACCTGGCTGACAATCAGCTGCAGCGCATAAAAAAGAATCGAGCTCCAGTACGCTTTTGTGCAGTCAGCGGCGATCTGTCTGTAAATCCTGTTCTTATACATAAGCCAGCCCTCCATTCTGCAACTTCCAGCAAACCGCATCCACCGCTTCCAATACGCTGTCATGGCTGATGACCACGACTCCCCTGCCCCGTTGTGCAATCCACTCTGCCAGAGTCTTGCGTCCGGCGTCGTCTAAATGGTTGGTCGGCTCATCCAAAATCAAAAGCTTCGCATCGCCGGAAAATGCCAGCGCCAGATAAAACTTCTTTCGCTGACCCTCCGACATCTCAGCGAGCGGCTTTTCGCAAAACTCGTTAAAATCTTCGCCCAGTTGGGAAAGATGCTGCGCGAATGTATGCTCACGAGCGGGTACGTTTGCAGGCGCGACGCCAGCAGACGCGCGAATGTTAGCGTCAAGGTATTCGCTGCCGTCAGGCGTAGCGCTGCCAGCAGCACAACCGGCAAAGCCCGATTCTGTCTCTATCACTGCAGAAAGCATCTGCCCTGCCGTCAAATCAAAGACCGGCGCTTTCTGCGGCAGATAAAAAATTTCCGATGGGAACAGCGTTTTGTCAAGCTGTCCTGTCGCGCTCCCGAGCACGGAAATCTCTCCGGACTGCGGTGTTTCCATGCTGAGCAGCAGTTTGATCAGCGTGGATTTTCCAGCGCCGTTCTCGCCCCGGATGATGTGGTTTTGAGTTAAGTCCATGCGGGCGGTAACATTTTTCAAAACTGGCTTATCGTAAGAAAAGGAAACTCCGCGCCATTCGATTTCCATGCGGGTGGGCAACGCTGCGCTCGGGGCACTTGCATTTTCCCACTCCTCCAGGCGTTTTTGTGCACGGCTGCTTTCCACAAACCGCGGATAGATTTCGAACGCGCTTTTGACCGCAGCATATATGCTACCGGACAGCGCAATCGCCTGGACGCCGGTTTCGAGGTTGATTTTTCCGAACAGGACGAAAACGCCGATCAGGCAGTAGGTTCCGTATTTCAGGACGTGATCCAAAACCGCATACATACCGACTTCCGAACGGTTGGCAAAGATCGAGTTGCTTCCAATTTTTATATACGCCTGAAACAGCTCTTCCAGATGTGAAAGCCACCAGTCCTTCAGCTGATAGAGCTTGATCGTCATAAAGCCCTGAAATGCGGAAACCGTGTAATCCGTAATTTTTCCTTCGATTTCCCGGCACTTGTCGTAATTGACCTGAATATATTTTTTTACCAGAAGCGGCGGAATGACCTGCAGAAGCGAAATCAGAATTAGGCAGATTCCGACCAACGGATTTTTCCAGCAAAGATAGCCGCCGAACAAAACTGCTTCCGCCAGCGAAGCTGCAAACATCGGTCGATGTTCTGTCATCAGCTCCGTCACCGCGTTGAAATCGTCTTTCATATTTTCCAGATTTTTCCCAAGCCCGGAATGATATAGCTTTTCAAAGGAATTGGCAAAAATCGTCCGATACTGCTTCATTTTGCACGCCTGAACCGCCTGTTCCTTTTCTTTTCGGAACGCGATTTCCAGCCTGCCGTAAAAATACGTATAACAAAACACGATTGCCAGAATGCCTGCTGCCGTCGTCAGAACGCTCTTCGTCTTCCCCGCAAGCGCGTTCGTTACCTCCGTTGAAATCAAAATCGGAATGAGAATTCCATACGGAAGATGAAGCAGCTTTAAAAACAGCGACTTTCGTGCCGTCTGTTGTAATTCCCTCTTGTACATGACCTTCTCCTTCAAAAACATAGTACTTACATAGACATATTGCCGGGCTGCAATATGACATGCAGCCCGGCTTTCTGACGTTTTACGCTGCTCGGCAGTTCAGCGCTGGTGCGCCGGATTACCTGCCGGAGCGACGAACTTCTGAGTTTGATCGGGGGGGGCTGAGTTTGATCGGTCTGACCCCGTTTCACGCATATCCCCGCCTCTGCTTCTCCCACATTTTCCAGTAGCGCCCCTTTTGCGCCAAAAGCTCCTGATGGCTGCCGCACTCCGTAATCCGTCCATGCTCCATGACGTAAATTCGATCCGTCAGTGCCGTCACGGAAAGTCTGTGCGAAATCACGATCACGCCCTGATCGGGATGTCCCTGCAGCAGCGTTTTGTTAAACGCATCCTCTGCAAACGGATCAAGCGAAGCCGCCGCTTCATCCGCAATCAGAAACTCCGTGTTATAATAGCAGGCACGCGCCAGCGCAATCTTCTGTTTCTGTCCCTCTGAAAACAGGAAACCGTCCTCGCAAAATTCCCGCAACACCTGTTTTTCAACCGGAACAAAAGTCCCTTTTCGGTACAAACCGCTCTCGCACAACGCATCCGCCGCCCGGCTCTTATCTGCGTTTTCGGAAAGCGCCACATTCTCCGCCAAAGACGCCGCATACAGCAGATTTCCGGCAAACAGCACCGTGAAATGCTTTCGACATTCCTCCCATTCTGCCTTTGTTGAAACGGCTGCTCCATCCGCCAAAACCGCTCCGCTGTCCGTTTTTCCAAGTCCAAGCAAAACCTTGATGAACGTCGTTTTTCCAGCGCCGCTGTCTCCGACCAGTGCGATCTTTTCGCCCTTTTTCACTCGAAAACAGATATCCTGCAGAACCTTTTTCTCCCCGTATCCGAAATCGACATGCTCCATCGAAATCTCTGAAATCGTCCTGCTGTCCGCTGCCATGGATTCCTGGTTTTTGTCATTCGACACTTCTCCGTTTTGTTCGCAAAAATCAAAAAATCCGTCGATGTATCCGGCATACTCCCCGGCTCTTCCCGCCATCTGCTCAAACAGCACGGACAGCGCATACAGGATGATGTGCGTCCCGTTCAAAAGCGCCGCAAAATCGTCCAGTCCGATCGTCTTTTTCCAGAAAAAACAATACCCCAGATACGCGATCATCAAACAGTCGATAAACAGAAAATCGCTCCCGATCTCCCGCCCGAACGCAATTGGAAAAATACGTCGATTCCACTGTTTCGTCTGCTCCGCCTTTTGCGAAAAGCTGTCCTGATCCCGTTTTACGAAAAATGGTAGGCAGCCCAGAATCCGCCCCTCTGCTGCATATTCCTTTCGCAGAAAAATCCGTAAATAGTTCTGATGCAATGCATCCTTTTTGTTCTGTTCATCCCGCTTTTCGTTCGTTTTTTCCACCAGACTTTTGACACAGAAACGGCTTGCCACAAACGCCAGCAAAACGAAAACAACGATCATCTGATCCATGCGGATATAAATGACGACCGCTACCGCACCTGCCAGAAAACTGCCGAACAGCTGCCGGTAAAATTCCAGCGTTTCCTCCATCTTCGTCTGCGTAAACTGCAGCGCCCGACGGTATCCATGAAAATACGCTTCGTCGTTATATTTCCTACAGTCGGCGTCCAGCATAATCCGGTACAACCTACGGTTTAATTTGTATTCCAGACGTTCCTTCCACTGCGGATAAACCCGTTCAAAATACCAGTGCCACAAAAAGCTCACTGACAGCTGGTACACCAGAAATCCTCCCAGCACCCACGCTGCCCGTATCAGATCACGCCCCATCAGCGCGCCGATCATCCATTTCAAAACAAGGACATTCGCCAGCACATCCGCCAGGTCATATCCACCTGTCAGCACAATTTCCAGTAAAAACAGCCCCGGTGCATCCAGAAAGCGGAGCTTCTGCAGCCGCAGATGACTTTTCAACCCGTTAAACCGCATCGTTTTCCCCCTCCTGTGCAAAATACTGCCGTCGCTGCGTCGTAAACATCCTGCAGTAGTCGCCGCCCTTTTCCATCAGCTCTTCGTGCGTTCCATGCTCTGCAATCATTCCGTTTTTCAGATATAAAATCTGATCTGCCTGCCGTGCAAAGGATAACCGATGCGTCACGAAAATCATCAGCTTTCCCTTTGTCGCTTCCAGCACTTCCTGCAAAACATCCGCTTCCGTCAATGGGTCTAAAAATGCTGTCGGTTCATCCAAAATTACCGCATCGAAATCGCCTGCAAACACCCTGCACAGAGCAAGCCGCTGTCCTTCCCCGGCGGAAAACATGGCTTTTTCCCCTTCTTCAAACAGCTCCACTGCCGTATGAATGCCCTGCGGAAGACTTTCGATTTTTTCTTCCAGACCGACCTTTCGCAGCGCCTCCCAGACAAGCGGCTCGTCCTCTTTTCTGCATTCCCGCAGCAAAACATTTTCCGCCACCGTCGCCGGATACAGCCGGTAATCCTGCAGCAGCGCAAACACGTTTTTCCCGATTCCGGTTCGGCTGACTGCCCCATTTCTGTACAGCTTCCCGGTAAAATCCGGATAAAGCCCCAGCAGCACTTTCAGGAAGGTGGACTTTCCTGCGCCATTCTCCCCGACCAGCACAACGCGTTCCCCTTTTTTCGCTAAAAAGCTGATATCATGCAGTCCAGCCGTCCCGTTCGGATAAGTAAACGAAAGCTGTTTCGCCTCAACAGACTGCAGAATTTCTTCCTGCGTTTCGTCCTTTTGTGCCGGTTTTTCTTCGGCAAAAAAGTTCAGAAAATCCTCTACATAAAGCAGATTCTCCGTAAAACGTGCATACTCTGTTCCAAGACGAACCAGTTTCGCATTCAGGTTTGCAATCGATAATACCAGCACGGAATATTCCGAAACCGGAAGTCCCTCCTGCGTCCAGAATTTCCACAGTGCATAAATATTTCCTGCAGTAAACGCAAACGTCGCGCCGAGATTATCCGCCAGAAAACCGAGCAATGCCAGTGTTCCGCCCTTTTCCCGAGCAAGCGTACAATTTCCCGTTTCCGCCTCCCGGTTTAAATGATCCAAAATGCTGTAGGCATCCGAAGTCCGCAGCTCCTCCATATTTTCGTGGAAGAAAAATTTGCGCCATACATACGCCTTTTTCCGGTCATGGACACTTTTTTCCACTTCATAATCATGCCGCACTTCTCCCTGTCTGCGCAGCACCATCGTCAGCAGAAATGGCGCAATTGCCACGACAAACAGAACCGGATCAAGCGTCGCCAGATAAGTCAAAACCGCAATAAGCGCCGACACCAGCCGAACCGTATTTCCGATATTTCCCATGATTTTTTCATAAGTCGCAGATGCATGATTGGCAAGATATTCCAACCGGTTCAAAAACGCCGTTTTCTCATAAGAGGCATACGGCACTGCAGTTGCACGTTCCTCGATCCGGTGCACAATCCGCCCTTCCTGCAAAATATCCGCCTGTTCGCTGTAGCATTCCCGATACCATCTGCTCACGCCCCGAAGCGCCAGATTCAGTACACAAAAGAGCGCCAGTCCTACGAAAAAGCGTTTCCCGTCCCCCTCCTGCAGACAGGAAATATAAAAGCTCACTGCGAAAATATTGACCACAAATTCCCGCACACCGTCCAGCACATGAATCAGGATATGCAGAAAAATCCGTCCTTTCCCCAATCCGATGAGCCGGAGATATTGTATGTATTTCTGAATCATCAAGGTTCTCTCAACAAAGCTCATCTTTTGTAATGACCTCCAGCTCCATATTTCTTAATTAGCAACCCCATTTTCGACAACTTTAAACCATATAATTCTTCGTCTGCGCATGCCACATCTTATAATACAGCCCATCTGCATTTTCCAGCAATGCGTCGTGTGTGCCCTGCTGCACGATTCCCTGCTGGTCGAATACGAGAATCCGGTCGCAGATTTTGCAGGCGGACAGTCTGTGTGAAATAAAAAATACGTTCTTGCTTTCCGTAATCGCTTTGAAATGTTTAAACACCTTTTCCTCGGACTTTGCATCCATCGCAGAGGTCGGCTCATCCAAAACCATGATCGCCCCGTCCTTATATAACGCTCTCGCAATCGCGACCTTCTGCGCCTCTCCGCCGGACAATTCTATGCCGTCGTCCGATGCATATTTATAGAGCCAGGCGTCCATCCGCGCTACTAAAGAATCGGTGTTCCCGACCTTTTCCAGGCACAGCTTCACCCTGTCTGTATCGGGATGCTGGCTCCCGGAAACATTCTCCTTAAGCGGCATGGAAAACAGCGCAAAATCCTGAAATACAACCGACAGCATCCGGAGATATTCCCCGTATTCATATTCCGAAATATCTTTTCCATTCACCAAAATGCTGCCCTCTGTCGGCTCATACAGCCTGCACAATAATTTGATGAACGTCGTTTTTCCGCTTCCGTTTTTTCCGACAACTGCGATTTTTTCCTGCGGATTGATCGTCGCGTTGAGGTGCTTTAATACAAAATCCTTGCTGTCCGGGTATCGGAACGAAACGTCCCGAAACTCTATTTTGCACGGTGTCTGCTGAACTTCTTTTTCGGAACGATTCGCAGTTTCCTCGTCCAGCTCCAGATAGGAAAAATACCGCTCCAGGTACGCATTATTATTTTTCAGCTGCTGCCAGCTTCCAACGATTTCCATAACATCCCGGACACACAATACGATGTATGCGACCGATGCCGCCACTTCGCCGATCTGCACCTCGTGTTTCAAAAATGCGATCAGGATATAGCTGTAAACTGCCAGCTTTAACACGATAGAAAGAAGCCCTTTGCCGACCGTATAAAGCTCCAGTTTGCGGTTTGCCTGTTCTGAAAAATGCAAATACTGGTCGTTCATTTTCCGGACATTATCCAGAATCAGCTTCTGCATTCCGAACATCCGGATATCTTTTCCACTCCTGTAATCCTTCAGATAATCGCTGTAAAAATTGCTCCACTGGTTCAGCGGCGCACATAGTTCCATTTCTTCGTTATTTACGTCCTGCATTTTCCGATTGCAGAGCGCATTCACAGCAATGACAAGCACCAGCACGACAAGCAGCACAGCCCTGCTCCATCCGGGCATTCCGTCAATCCATAAAAGCCGCACCACATACGCAAATGAAATCACCGCCCCGATACAGCCCTGGATCAGCTTTGTTCCATTCTCGTACAGCATCCACATGTTATAGCCCGTCTGGTTTTCCGAATCAATTCTCGCCTTTAACAGCGCGGTGGACTTTTTTTCCGCTTCCGAAAATTTCATGTCCATCGACTTTTCCGCAAACAGCTTCTTTTCGTCCATATAAAAAATGGTGCTGTAAATGTCTTTTTTCCGCGCGGCATACCGTCCCACAAAATTCAGAACCCAAATCACGCCGACCGTGACAAAAATAAGCAGAACTGCCTTTTGTACCGCTATATCATGCGAAGCATTTTCACCCGAAAGCAGTGCGATTTCATTCACGATCTGCGCCGATAAATATATCGGAATATAACTCGCCAAAACCGTACACACGATCGAAAGCAGCGTATAACCCGCATACTTCAGATTGATTTTACAGATCAGCCGAAACCCTTTTACAATGACAGAAAAATTGCTCTTTTTATTCATGTTCTTCCGCCTCCCCATAGGTGCTTCCGGCATAATACTTTGCCTGTGAATGGAACATTTCCGCATATTTCCCCTTCTGTTCCATCAGCTCCTCAAACGTTCCCTGCTCTGCAATCTGCCCGCTTTCCAGAAAAAGAATCCGGTCGCAGAATCTCGTGGACGAAAGCCGGTGCGATACAAAAATCATCGTCCTGCCTCCAAGCAGTTCATTATAGGACTGGTACAGCTCTTCCTCCGCAAGCGGGTCGAGTGCAGACGTCGGCTCGTCCAGAATGATAATCGGCGCACTGCGGTACAAAGACCTTGCCAGCAGCAATTTCTGCTTTTCCCCGCCCGAAAGCTCTTTTCCGTCATCGTTTAAAAGCTTATTAAATTTTTCATAGATTCCGTTTGGAAATCCCGATATCTTGTCCCAGAGTCCGACCATTTTCAGACAGTGTTCCACCCTGTTTACATCCGTTTCTTCCAGCGTCGTTGCAGAAACGATTTCCGCAAAGGAATACGGCAATACATGGATATCCTGGAACAGGCACGAAAACAGTCCCTGCCACTTTTCCAGCTCGTCCTCCCGATAGACCAGATCGCCACTCCGCATGCTGCCGGTATCCGGCGAATATAAGCCGCATAAAACTTTGATCAGCGTCGTCTTACCGGCCCCGTTTACCCCGATCAGGGCAACCTTTTCGCCCGCTTTGATATGCAAATTGATCCCCTGAATCGTCGGCGCTTTTCCCTCACTGTAGCTAAACGAAACATTTTCCAGAACCAGCTCCCGGGCTTTCTCTTCATTTTCCGCGTTCTGATTTCCAGACTGATACGGCACATTTAAAATATTATGTAAACTATTGACCTGCCTGCAATCGCCCTTTAACTCGCCGTAATACTTTACGATTTCATTCACACAGTTGGAAAAATTGCTGACCGCAGCGAACATAATTACAAACATACCTGCGCTGATCTGTCCGGTCAGAACTTTATTTAAAAGCAGAAAATAGCACAGTCCATCCCGAAGCAGCAGGATCAGAAGATCTGCAAAATCCGCCGTCATCTGCCTTTTGAATAATTTATGATCCAACGCATTTCTTTCCTGCATCCGCTCGGAATAAACCGATAAAAACCAGTTTTTGAGACTGTACATTCGGACGTCTTTTCCGTATTCCAGCCGCTCGGAAGCCTGCAGAAGATACCACTGAATCCGGTCGATTTTCGTCCACTGCTCCCGGTTTTTCTCATAAAATTCCTGCGATTTTTTCACAAAATAATATGGAACTGCCGGCGCAATCGTCAGAAAAACCGCAATTACGGGATTGACCGTTGACAGCAATACTGCGAATAAAAGAAAACCGCCAATTGCCTGAAATAGATAAAATAAATCATCTATAACGGCGGTTAAAACTCTTTTTCCTCCCCATGTCTGCGTACAGCGGACAGACTCATACGCCAGATCCTGAAACTCCTTTTCCTCGGTCAGCCGGTATCTTGCCCCAACCTGAACGCGGTTGATATCCAGGGCGGTTTTCTGGCTGACAGCCTGGTACGCGAGCGCCTTTTTCCGATTCAGCACTTCGATGACCAGCTCACTGATCCCAATCAAAGCGACGACCGGAAGCACCCGCGTCCAGATCTGCGTACCGGCATTTTCCCCCGTCAGTAAATCGACAATCCAGCCCGGCAGATACGTCGCCGCAAACTGCGTCAATAACGTCAGCAGCGCGACAAAAAAATTGACCCACAAGACGCTCTTTTTGTATTTTAGAAAAATGACGAGCGTGCTTTTTATGTTTTCTCTTGTGGAATAGATTATTCTCTTATTATCCATTTTACATTATCCGATTGCAAAATTCTTTCCACTTTAACGATACCACTCTGCCTGGCTTTCGTACAGTTTCTGATACACCGGGCACGTTTGGGACAGTTCTTCATGAATCGTATGGAGCATGTAAGAAAACTGCTTCATGATACCTTCCCCCTCTGTTAAACAACGTAATTCTCCGCCTGTGCTTTCCACATCCGGCTGTAAAGTCCGCCTGCCGCAAGCAGTTCCTCATGCGTCCCTGTCTCCGCAATCCGCCCTTTTTCCATCACCAAAATCCGGTCAGCCAGGCGTGCAGAAGCGAGCCGGTGTGTTACGATCACCGCTGTTTTTCCCTTTACCATCTGTAAAAATTTCTCATACACAGCACTTTCTTCCACCGGGTCAATCGCCGCAGCCGGTTCGTCCAGCACAATCAGGTCATGCTCCCGGTACTGTCCCCTCGCAATCGCCACCTGCTGCCAGAGCCCTCCGGACAGGTCGATTCCCTCAAACTCCCGCGACAGCATCAGTTCGCTGCACTGCGCAACTGCTTCCGGCTTTAGACCCGTGCGCTCCAGCAGCGGTTTTACCGGCGCATTCTTTTTCGGGTCGCTGATCGTCACGTTGTCCTGCAGCGTCATCTGGTATCTCATGTAATTCTGGAACACGGCGGAACGCCCGATACAGCCGTCCTGCGTGGCTTCCTGTTCCGCGCCGCACGGCTGCGTCACTGCTCCATCCTCCACTGTCACAGCCCCTTGTGTCGGCGGGTACAGCCCCAGGATCAGCTTCGCCAGCGTCGATTTTCCCGCGCCGTTCTCCCCGACAATCGCCAGGTGCTCTTTTTCCGGGATCGTCAGGTTCAGCTGCTCAATCGAAGGCTCCTTTGCGCTGGGATAGGTAAAGGAAACATCCGAAAACTGCATCGTCTTCCCCATCCGCGGCACGTCCTTCCAGCTCCTGCCCGGATCTTTTTCCAGGAATGCCACATAGTTCTCCACAGCAGGCAGACTGCCTACTGCACTTCCAAGAAATCCACAGACCAGTGCAAATACCATGTCAAATAACGAATTTAACGCATAGTATACTGCCGCAAATGCACCGACCGAGATGCTTCCCTTTAAAACGCTCACCACTAAAATCAGCACAGCGCCCAGATACCCAATCATCCCGACCGTCTGGTTGATGGCATCCAGCCCGTTCGCCTTTGTGCGGACTGCAGCCTCTTTTTCACACAGCTGCTGCTGTTCGGTTTTCATCTTCCCAAAGAAAAACGGCCCAGCGCGCAGCACCCTCGTCTCCTTGATAAACGCAAGGTCTGTCAGGCACTTCCGGTAGCCCTGATATTTCCGTCTGACCGGCGCTGCCGTATCTTCATAGCTATAAAAAATATTTCTCTGCATGTACAGTGTCACGATGGACGGCACAAATGAAATCACGATACACAACAGCAGCACAGGGTTCAGGGATGCCGCATAAATCGCAAAAAATATCAGATACGGCGGAACCATGTCGATGATGCCGATCATATGGAACATGAAAACATTCGCATCGTCCCGCCCAGCCTGCGCCTTCTGGATTTCATCCAGCGACTCGTTCTGCTCGAATGCCAGCGGGAAAAGCTTCGAAATCTTATCGTTAAATTTATAACGATAAGTCTCGTCACAGATTTCCAGAAATTCCGTCAGCGCATAGTTAAACAGCGTATTCAACAGCTGGTAGCCGATAATCCCGCATACATAAAAAGCTGTCGCAGCGATCAGCGCTGCCTCAAACCGTCCCCTTCCAACAGAAGCGATTAGCTCATTCACAAAATTCGAAAGCAGCAAGGTATTTGCGCCCATCACGACTGACTGCGAAATGCCCAGCACATTGATCAGGATAAACCGCAGCGGCGCTGCATGAAACGCCATCGGAAACATGACGCGCACGGTATGAAAAAAGCTTCTTTTTTTCACAGATACCACCTCCTCTGCGTTTCGTACATTTCGCAATAGATGCCGTTTTTCGCCATCAGGTCTTCATGGGATCCCTGCTCCATCGCCTTTCCGTCCTCAATCGCAATAATCCAGTCGCAAAGGGACGTTGCACCCAACCGGTGCGTAATCATAATCGTTGTCGTGTCCTGGTACAGCTTCAAAAACTTCTGATAAATCTGCTGCTCCCGCACCGGGTCGATCGCCGCGGTCGGCTCGTCTAAAATTTTCAGTTCTGCATCCTGATAATACAGGCGTGCCATCGCAATCCGCTGCCACTCACCGCCGGACACGTCCACGCCGTCCTCTGCGATTTTTCCAAGTACCGTGTCCATGCCCTGCGGCAGCTTTTCCAGCACATTGTCCAGTTCGGAGGTTTCCGCCGCTTTGGCAATTTTTGCCCGCTGCCCTGCATCCGCGCCGGGCGCGATATTGTCCGCTACCGAGACCGGATACTTCGCATAATCCTGGAACAGCACGCCGAACAGCTTCCAGATCTGCTCCCTCGAAAACGTCTCGATCTTTTCCCCATTTAACAAAATCTCACCGGAATCCGGCTCATACAAGCGTAAAATCAGCTTTACAATCGTCGATTTGCCGCAGCCGTTGCGCCCGACAAACGCGTAGTGGTGCCCTTTTTCGATCCGAAAGCACATATCCTTTAACACCATCGCTTCGGTGTTCGGATAATGGAACGAAACATGGGAAAATTCCAGCGACTCAAACGAAAGCGCTGCGCTACTGTCCGGTTTTTCCTCATATTCCGGCAGCTCCAGAATGCGCCTCATATCGCCCAACAGCTGTCTGCCCTGCTCCATCTCCTTGAGCATCCCCGGCAGCTGCCAGGTCAGGCTCTGCGCCATTGCCATAAAGGACGTCACTAGCGAAACGAAAACACCGACAGAGGTATTGCCCTGCACAACCGGGAAAATCAGCGCAAAGATCACCAGAATCGACAGCGCGATCGCCAGGAAACCGCCCATGTTCATGCCAATGAACCACCAGCGTCTCGCTTTCCGCTCCCGCAGCCTTGCGGTCTGTCTTTCTCTTAAGAAAATCCCGTTGACCCAATCGCCAAACCCGAACAGAACTCGTTCATTTGCCGCGTCGCGGTTCCCCAGAATTTCTTCTGCATAAGCAGCTTTCCGTTTTCCGAGTGTGACCTCTTTTTTCGCCTCATACTGCTTCTGCCCGCCTTTTACCGCAAAGAACCCAAAGCCGACCAGCAGCACCATGATAACCGGAGAAATCCAGACCGGAGCATGCGTAATCAGCCACACAACCAGACAGCCGTTGGAAATCAGGAAGCAGAACATCGAAAAGCCGCTTTCCAAGACGCCGTTTAGCACCTCCTCCGGGTCTTTCGACACCCGCTCCAGCGCGTCCTGAATCTCCGTATTCTCCAGAAATCCATACGGAATCCGCGAAATTTTTCCGATCATCCGCTCGTCCAGATACGGAAAAAGCACCTTCCGCTGGTGAATCCGCATCCAGGTATCCAGATTTCCACCCAGCCGCTGGCACAGGATCAAAGCTCCCAACAGGCAGGCGTCGCGGATCGCCTCTTCCATCCGCTGATTTAACACCAGGTCGATAAACCGCGCGCTGACCAGCATTGTCAGAAACGGCAGCAATGCAGATACGATTTTTTCAAGGAATCTCCCAACTACCAGAAACTTCCCCGGCGCATGCCGAAGCGACATGCCGATTTTCCCTTGTTTCATTTGTGTAGTCCCCCTTACTAAATTTTCTCCTTCTCATCCAATCTGTTCTATCTGCGCATCCTTTAAAAGAATTCTCTTATCGTGAGTAATCACGATGTACTTTTTGTCCATGCTTTCAAGCAAACGCCGGATATCTTCGATATTTGCCCCATCCAGATTCGATATCGGCTCATCCAGCACTACATATGTCGTATCCCGCATCAGAATTCCGCACAGAGCCAGGCGTTGCCGCTGTCCGGTCGATATAGTTTTGGCATTCACCTTCGTATCCATTCCCTCCGGCAAAGCCATCACCGTCTCAAACAGGTTGGCCTTTTTTAAATAGTCCTCGTAAAAGCGATCTTCTTTTCCCGGAGCAGCAAGCTGGAAATTCTCCCGGATCGTCAAATCCAAAATTGGAAAATCCTGCGGCAGATAGGCATATCCGTTTATCAGGAATTCCTCCGAAATTTCCTTTAACTCTACCCCATTACAGAGAAAGGTGCTGATAGCCATGATAAGGAACCAGGTAACAGCAATCCACAGCCGTGTCCCCTCTCTTCCAAAGGCGTAATCCACCGCATACTTAAGAGAATAGTTCATAATCAGAGAAGTGCAGGAAGAGACAATTCCCAGCAGCCCCAGAACCAACAGTTCTTTTTTGAAATTTTGAAGGATGAAATCAATAAATTTATTCATAGTTTCAGCTTCCGTATACTTTTTATCTATTTTACATTATATCACTTATTTTCTCTTATTTTTTTAACATGTAAAAAATAACCAGTTTCCTGTAAAAACTGACAACTTAACATATCCTGTAATTCTTTCAAACAAACCAAAATATCGCCAAGGTATAGAAAATTCTACATCCTGACGACATTTTATATACCTATACATAAAAATATAAATCCACACAGAACATTTGTTCATCATGTGTTATTCTCATTATCCCACTATATTTTTTCACAACCCTTTCTACGCTCTGCAGTCCATATCCATGTTTTACATCATCCCGCTTTCTTGTCTTAAACTTACTATTTGAACTTTTATATACAACTCCATCAAAACTATTATATATGCTTAAATATAAAATTCCTCGTTCATATTTTAAACGTATATCCAAATGTTTTTCGTCAGATTTCTGCAATGCCTCCCCTGCATTATCCAAAAGGTTTCCAAGAACAATATTTAAATCTGCCTCTGATATCATAGACTCACATGGAATATCAATTTGAAGTTGCGGCTTACATCCTGTTTGCCTTTCTATTACCTCCAATTTATAATTTAAGATACTGTCAACAGCTACATTACCGGTCTTAACGTACTCGCCCTTTACGCTCTGGAGTTCTTCCATGCTCTCGATATAATCAGCTGCTTTTTCGTACTCACCTTTTTCAAGATAGGAAGAAATCAATTGCAAATGATTTTTTAAATCATGTCTTAAAATTCTAATATTCTGTCGTGACTGCTGTAGTATTTCTAACTGCTTCAAATACATCCTGTTTTCCTGTAAAATTTCCGCTTTTTCAATTCGTTCTTCATAATTTTCCACTACTTTGTGATAAATATGATAAGTTCCAAGATTAATCATACAAATAAGTTCCAAGGATATCATCGTCCACTCATACGATTCCATTCTTTCTGTTACAATCTCTGCCAAGAAAACACTTCCCAAAAACAGCAAAATCAGATTCCAACATCCACTAGCAGGAATACTTGCTCTCTTTGTAAAAACTTTTAATCTTTCAAGTAATAAAAGTAAAAGTAACGCAAATATTCCAGAGCACAAACACCCCATAGCTTCTTCTTCAATTGGCTTTCCGATCAGATTGGAAAATATCCATACAACATCTTCTGAAAGAAGACCAAGCGCAAATGCTCCAACTGTTGCAAGAATTTTCATTTTCCAACTTCCTTCATATAATATAAAGGCAAAGCAAAGATATCCTATTATAATCGAGATTCTAACAACAATAATTCCTGTAGAAAATACATACAACAATGAATTTATCAACCATACGATGAAATAGAGACAAAACTTTTTTCCCCATTTTATTTTTTTGCTTACAAGAAATAACTCTATCGTACGATATCCAACATACACACTCAATATATTGTATAAAAATCTGAATATTGTTTCGTAAATTTCCATTATTATCTTTTCCCAGGCCTTTCATTTAACAATCTTTTTTGTACTTCCTCCTTGTAACTCCTGCTGATCGGCAATTCGACTCCATTCGTTAAATACATTTGAGATGCTTGGAAAAAAGCAATATAATTTTTGTTGACTAAATAGGATTTATGTATATGCCAAAATTTATCTTCACTTATCTGCCTTTTCACCTCATTTATTTGTCCATAAAATTCTACTTCCTCCTCATTTTTTGTAAACATCTGAATTTTCCGTCCCCTACATTGGAAATAAATAATTTCATCTTCTAAAAGTCTATAATGAGTTTTTCCTACATTATAATCAAAATACTGTTTGTTTCTATTGCCAAAAAGCCGAAGATATTCTTCCATGATATGATCAACCCGTTCCTGCTTCACTGGCTTTACTAAAAAATCCATTGGTCTATTCTGAAACAACTGCATTGCATAGCTTTCTATTCCTGAAATATAAATAATTTGTGTCATTTCATTTTTAATATCAGCACGTAACTCTTTTCCGATTTGTACCCCATCTAGCCCCTTTTCAAATTGAATATCTAAAAATATCAGATCAACTGGAAGTTCTTCGATCAGGAACTCCAGATATTCTTCCCCTCGTGCAAACACTAAAACATCTATTGGAATCCTACGGGTCTTTGCAAAATTCTGTAAATACTGCTCTAGCAGACTTCCAAATACCAGGTCGTCGTCACAAATCGCTATTCTGTACATATTTTTTTCTCCCCCCAAATGCACTTTTGCAAAATTTGCGAGCATTCTATTGTCATGAATTAAAATTTATTTCCTGCGGCAATAAATTCATATTGCCGCAGGAAATCCTTTATATATTTTTACAACCGAACCTTCACTGCAAACAATGCATTGCCATCTACTTCCACGGTTACGGTGCTGCCGTCTGTTTCTACGGCATTGTCTTTTGTTTTCTCGAACAGGTCAACTGCCTGTGCTTCTTTGACTTCTGTACCGAAGCTTAACTTCACTGCAGAACGCTCACCGGAGGTCTCGCAGCCACGAACCAGAACGCAGCCGTCTGTGGTAGGCTGTACTGCGGTAATCACTGCGCTGTGGGAAGCAACGGATACCAGGCTGTCCTCCAGAGGCAGCTCGCCGTGGTGGCAGTTGGTGGGCTGGTAGAAGATCTTATGGTTGCAGCCGGTTGCGATATCTTCTGCTTCCTTCGCATCTCCGCTCGCTGCGCCAACCCAGAGGGTAATGGTGTGAATGCCGCGTTCCGGATAAGGATCGGGGCTTACAGAGCTGTTGATCAGTGTCAGGTTCAGGCTCTCCTTCTGTCCGCGATAGCCGTATTTGCTGTCGGAAACGAGGATTGCGGAGCTGCCGTCCATGCGAAGCGCCATGCCATAGCGCAGTCCGGGAACATCGTTGTTGATACCCCTGCGGACAGTGCTGCCTGCGGGCACGTCATAACGGAAGGCATCGGTCTGATAGGACAGAGGCGTCTGCCAGGTCAGAACCGGAATGATGTCTTTGCCGATTTCTTTCCAGTCTACCTTCAGCTCTACGCGAACCAGCGGCTGGTCTTTTTCCAGAACATAGGTCACCTCTGCGGTAGAATTTTCTACGGTAAAGTGTGCGGTTACACTGCTTCTGAGTTCTCCGATCACAGCTCTGCTCAGCTCTACGCAACGATCCACCGGCACGTTTTTGATCGCTCTGCCGATGTTCCATGCGCTGGAGGTCTTGCATTCCGTTTCCTGATACACAAGTCCGGCTTCTTTTCCTTCGCCGATCAGCTCCTGTCCGGTCGTCTTGTCCACCAGGGATTTGATGCGTCCGGTCTCTGCGCTGATGGTAACGATGGTCTGCTCATTTTCCAGAACAACATCGTCATAGCAGCGACTTACCTGCTCATTTGTCTGTAAGTAAACCGGATAGGAATCCAATCCCTTTTCATACAGCACAACAGTGGTATAGCCGAGGGCAGGAACCTCCTGATCTACTAAAACGCGGATATATTTGTGATCCCAATACTGCTGCAGCTCGTGGTCCACCAGCTGGAACGGGATGTCGTTTCCGTCTGCATCGCGCATTGCCAGTCGGCGCAGATCTCCGGTCCAGTCCCAAACGGTCAGCTCTGCAACCTCACGGCGTGCATGGGACAGGCTGTTGAACAGATGGAAAATACGGGTTCTGCCGCTGCCTCTTTCGGTGCTGGGCACTCCCACAAAGTTTTCAATGCCGTAGCCTGCGCCTGCGCCTTCAGACTGGCTGTTGTATGCATCGATATCGACCGGAATCGAGGATGTATCGATCTTTTCTGCGATCACGCGCATTGCGTTTGTGATCTGGGTGTTGGCAGTTGCCATAGAGGTCTGGAACAGTCCCATTGCATGCTCTCTGGAATCCTGTACGCAGGAGCCCGTCAGGATGTCGTGGAAATGGGTAAATAATACATCCTCCCATGCCTTGGTCAGCTTTTCCTTCGCATACGGGAAGCCAACCTTCTGTCCAGCCAGTGCGCTCATCGCTTCTGCATCGTAGAACGCAGCCTCCAAACGGCGATTGCCTCTCTTGATACGGCTCTGGGTGGTGTAGCAGCCGTTTGCAAAGTAGTTTAATTCTTCGTTTACAACCGGCAGTTTTTCCCGGATTTTTTCTGCTTCATGGAAGTAGTCGCGGAAGGTGCCGAAACGGATCTTCGGATAAATTTTCCAGGTCTGCATTTCCAGTGCACGCTCTACGTCGCGTCTGGTAGGTCCGCCGCCGTGGTCACCCACACCATACACGACCAGACCGGTCTTTAAGCCGCTGCTCTTTTTCACGATTTCCATAAATCCTGCGCCAATCTGCGGTGTGATCGCTCCATTATACCAGTTGGGCTCGCGGTAGGTAAGGACTTCTTTTCCGGATGGAGCCTGATAACGGTACAGCACGTCACGGCGGGCATTGCCTCTGCAGTGGTAGAAATATTTTACGCCGCCGAACTGATCGATTTCCGGCACGTTTGCGCTGTGTCCGAAGGTATCGGGGGAGAAATCCAGATCAAAATCCTTTACGCCCCAAACCCTGGACAGATATTCTCTCGTGTACTGGATATGACGCAGCAGAGACTCGCCGGAAGGCATGTTCTTGTCTGTCTCTACCCATGCAGAGGCGGTTACTTCCCAGCGTCCCTCTGCAATACGGGCTTTGATGCGCTCCATCAGCTCCGGATCATATTCTTCCACAATCTTGTATACAGAAGCCTGAGACTGGGAGAAGCAGAACTCCGGATACTGATCCATGATATTTAAAATCGAACGGAAGGTTGCAAGAACGATGGAAACGGTTTCGTTGAAGCTCCACATCCAGTTCATGTCAATATGCGCATGGGCTGCCAGGATCAGCTCATAGGATTTTGCTTCCTCTGCGATCGGCTCAAGGATTTCCTCTGCCTCTTCACAGGCCTGATCGGTCAGTACGCCCTCGGTCTGCTGTTTTTCCAGCAGATAATCCAGCGCTTCCTCCAAAGCAGCGTCGTATTTGCCGTTTTCTGCCTCGGATAAATGAAGGGCAAATTCCAGCTCTGCAAGAATTCTTGCGTTCGCGCGGCCGGGGCGGGTGATGTGCGCCTGCTCCTCCTTCGGCATGCCGAAGGTGTCCTCAAAGTGCATTTTTTCCCGGTTGCCGCCGACGGAGGTCTTGAGCCGGGTAAATTTTTCTGCGAGTGTCATAAATGGTATCCTCCTCTTTTTTATGTTTTTATTCGTCCAGGAAACGGTCTACGATCTGCTGTCTGTATTCTTTGGACAGCGATGCGAAAAATGCCGAATATCCTGTGACACGCACTACCAGATCCGGATAAGCCTTCGGATCCTCGTGCGCTTTTAACAGTTTTTCTTTAGATACGCAGTTCATATTGATCAGCGTACCGCCTGCCTGCTCATGTGCATGGATCAGCGCAACAAGGGCATCTACACCGCCGGAATGCTGAATCAGTCCGGTGTCGATATCCAGATGCAGCGGAGCAGAGTTGCCGTAGCCCGCCTGTGTCAGTGCTACCGCATTTGCCTTTAAAACCGGCGAAAAGGTATCCACACCTCTTGCAAAGCCGGGGTCCGGTTCGGAAGAATGGGAAATCGCATCTCCGGCAAAGCGGCCGTTGGGCGTTGCCTCCAGCGTCTTTCCATAGGCATACACATCTCCGTGGGAGAACAGGCCGGGAACGATCATCAGATGATGCTTCCTGGTCGGAGCGCCCTTGCACAGTGCTACATAATAGTCCCGGATGCGCACTGCCCAGTCCTGAGCGCGGGAGCCGGGAGAACCGAAACGGCGGATGTTTTTGAGCATCAGACGTTCTCTTTCTGCACCCTCATAGTTGGTATCCAGCAATTCAAAGAGTCGATCCCAGGTCAGCTTCTTCTCTTCTACAACACGCTGTTCGATCGCCGCAAAGGAATCTGCTACGGTGGCCAGCGCAATGCCGTCGATATTCAGATCCAGAATGTCCACGCCGCCGTTGGAGCAGTTTAAGCCCCGTTCGATCGGACCGTGCATAAACAGATTCAGAACGATTTCCGGGCGGTTTCTCTGCATCACCTCGTAATGCTTGTCATAGCCGGCCTTAACGCATTCCACCATCGCCTGCAAATGATAAGTGAAGCGCTCCCAGAGCAGATCCAAATCTCTGGTTTCCTGCGCCTGCAGATCCTTTAACCCATAGTGCAGTGCCACTGCCATGTTCACGCGGGTTACATCCTGCAGCGGATATTCCCGTCCGGGGATCGCCACCCAGTTGCAGCCGCATTTCACACGCATGCGTCCCAGCTCCAGCGGGAAACCATTTTTGGAAAAGCCCTCCGAAATTCCCTTTTCCAGAGAATAGCACACGCCATATCCATCTTCGATCGTATACTCTACCGCTCTCTTTAACAAAATCTCCGGCTCCGGGCCCTGTCCCGCAATGGGAGCATGGACGCGAATACCTAAGTTGGTCGGGATCTTTAACAGGTGCATTGCATCCAGAATCAGGAACGACAGGCGGCTCGTCACTTCCCGATCCCCTGCCGGAGTCAGTCCGCCGATCTGGGTGTAATGGGTATCGTTGAAGAACAGGCTGGCGATCATCCAGACTGCCTCTTCTTCCGTCAGGATACCGCTTTCGATATCCCGTTCAAAATATTCTTCCAGAAGCGTATCCAGCGCCCCCAGCGCACCGCCTGCATAAAACGTGCGGTCCACCGCCTGGAAATGTGCCAGAAACTGCACTGCTTCCCGGAAGGTGCGGGGCTCATGCTCCCACAGCTCGCCGTTTACCTTTGCAATCGCCAGATAATTGTCTCTCAAAAACGGATCGCTTTCCTTTGCAGCCAGCTCTTCTGCATAAATCTGATGTGCCTTTACCCATTCCAGGATCCCCAGCACGAGCTGCTCCTCGCCCTCATAAAAATCCGGATCCGGCGGATTGTTTTTCTTTCTGTAATAACGAATCTTTTCCAGAAGTCCCTTCCAGCCCTCTCTTAAACCGATCTCCATGTCCGGGCACAGATGGTTCATGCCGCCGAAGCCCGCCTGGGTGATGCGGTACTTTTGGATGGTCTCATCCAGCTCGTGGGGTCTGTCCGCATCTGCAATCTGCAGCGGTGCGAACCGGTCAAATGTGCCGACCCAGCAGCATGCCAGCGCGCTGTTGGGATTGATATATTTCGGCATTTCATTTAAAAAACGTCTGAAATTTCGCCCGATACATGCACAACCGTGTACCAGACCGTCCTCGCAGGTTTCCGGTTCAAAAGTAAATTCCGGAAAATCAATAAATCCGTGGTCATCGATATCGATGGACCCATGCCGCGCAAGCTTTGCATCGTTGATCTTTAACTTATCCTGATGCATCCCCTCAATCAGCTGCAGGTATAACGGCGATACCTTCGCTTTCTCCGTATTCATACACGTTCCTTTCTATTCAAATCACTGGAATCCATACTTCTTTTTCAGCATTTCCACCTCGTCCTTTAGCGGAACGGTCCCCTCAAACACGTTCTGTGCCTCCAGCGCCCTGTACTTGGAATTTCCCAGCTTGTGGTACGGCAGAAGCTCTGCCTCGATCTGCTGCCACCGGCTTAAAAATCCGGCGATCTTTTCCGCCTGATCGTCGTTCATGCCCGGGATGTAAGGATAGCGGACGAAAATATTCGCTCCCAGATCCGCAAGCCTTGTGAAATTTTCCAGAATCCGTTCATTTCCCACTCCGGTGCAGGTTTTATGGACATCGGAATCCATCGCCTTGATGTCGTATAAAAACAGATCCGTATAGGGCAGCACCTGTTCAAAGGATTCCCACGGGACATTTCCGGCGGTATCCACAGCGGTGTGTACGCCTGCCGCCTGACAGCCCTTTAACAGCTCTGTCAGAGCATCCGGCTGCAGCATACATTCTCCCCCGGAGAATGTCACGCCGCCCTTTGACTGATCGAAATATCCCTTATTTTCGAGAATCTCTTTTAAGATGCTGTCCGTATCCCGCCATTCTCCGACGCTGACCAGTGCATCCGCATAGCATTCCTCACAGCATTTGAAGCAGTGGATACATTTGCTTCTGTCGATCCAGTGTCCCGTCTCGTCAAAGACCTGCGCCCCCACCGGACAGACCTCCCGGCATGCCATACAGCCAATACAGCGGTCCGGATAGAGTAAAATTTCCTTTGCGGCATGGATGGATTCCGGATTGTGGCACCAACGGCAGTGCAGGCTGCAGCCCTTAAAAAAAACTACAGTCCGCACGCCGGGCCCGTCATGGACGCTGAAATGCTGAATATTAAAAATATTCGCTTTTATGCCCATTTTCCTGTTACACACACTTCCTTCGATACGCTCTGATAAGATACAAGCAGAGTATTTGTCTCCTCATCCCAGGAGCTTTCCACTGCAACAGCTTCGCCGTCTTCATCAATCGCCTTGATGTCTGTGGGCTGCTTGGGCAGGCGTACTCTGGTGAATGCCTTGATCTTATCTGCGGTTTTGAGTCTCAGCATTACACCGTTTTCTGTTGTCTCGCCTTCTTCTACGCGGGCAGAGGTTCCGACAATACGGAAATCTTCGCCTTCGATTTTGGAAAAATCAAACAGCAGGGTTACATCATCCGGTGCAACATCTTTTTCATGGATAATTGCATAATCGTTTGTCATCAGATCCGCATAAACGCCTGTAAATACCTTCTTCTCGTCGCTTACGCTCTCTGCCATAACGGAAGAAATCACATAAGGTCCGCGATGGAGGGTCAGGTCATTTCTGTAGGTCCAGGTGATGCCGGTATCTGCCAGCGTCTTCTGAACCAGGCTGCGGTACTGATCTGCCAGCTCTTTACTTAAGCAGATTCTTGCAGGAAGTTCCTTCCAGACAACGATCTTGCCGGCGCCAACTTCATGTACGCCTTCCTTGGGATCTCTCCCCAGTCCAGCCAGCTCGAACAGATGCTCTGCAGGATTTGCATAGCCTCTCTGTCCCCACCATGCGTCGATCTTATGGAACGGGTCACTGCCATCGCCGACATAGATCAGCGTGCCACCCTCTCTGATCCAGGAAACAACGGCTGCGTTTACGTCCGGTGCATCGGGTTTCATATATTCATAGCTCAGTACGAGGCACTTGTAATCCTCCAGATAGCCGGCGAAACGACGCACGTTGTCCAACTGAACCGGATGGATCGGCAGACCGTATTTTACAAGGGGCATTGCCACGCCGAAGAAGTTCGGGAATGCTGCGCTCTGAATAAAGTCGTACATCAGGGAATCCTTTTCCCCGATCTCCTTCATCAGCCTGGCAGCTGCTTCTTCATCCACAGGATTACCGGAGTTTTTGTGCATTGCAGCTCTGAAACGGTCGCCCAGCTCTTCGCCGTCCACGATACCGTCCGGGAAGGTTCTCTGGAACAGTCCGCTGTCGGACATAAATACGCCTACCCCGTCTGTACCTCCCTCAAAAAGGATATCGCTCTGCTCCATGTCACCGAAAAGCTGGAACATGCCGGACAGCAGCGTGGAATAGCTCTGAGGGATCGGCTTGGACTGGTCAGTCTCGAAGCTTGTTTCAATCTTTTCTGCAATTCTGGGCTGGAATCTGGGGTAACGGCCGTCAAATACGCGGTGAGGCCACGGGCAGATCTCATAATGCCAGATATGCGGATGCAGCAGAGATGCCACTGCAGTTCTCCTGTAATTGTATTCGTAATTTTCCCAGGTATAGGAGGGAAGGTCTTCGATGGGGTCATTTAAAAACCACATCCGGCGTCCGGTGCCCTTTACCAGCTCCTGCATCACACCATACTCCAGATATGCCGTTTCAAAGGTACGCTCTTTGTATACACCCTCGTAAACGTTCGCTTCACGGCTCGTGCCGGTCCAGATCTGCGCGATGTAGCCGTCTACCGTCGGAATGCTGATCAGCTCAGCCTCCGGGCTCATGATCTTCCACTGAGTGTAGTTCAACAGACTGTGAGTGGGAACATAGAAGCGCAGATCCTTCTGATATTTCACCTTTGCGTATTCCTTCAGCGCCGCACTCACGCGGTCGATGGTTCTCTTATATAAATAAGCCTTCAGTCTCGCGCACTTATACTGTGCATCCAGACTTTCATGCTGAGGCTTCCAGGGTTCTTTGTAATAAATTTCATATTCTCTCTTGAACGCTTCTGAGTAGCCGCTCTTATCCCAGAACTCCGGCTCTTCCACATGGATTGCTTCCACGCCGGCATCTACGGCAACCTTCAGACGATCTGTCAGATATTCCGAAAAGGAAACCGTCGGAACCATATAGGGTACCGTCGGGTTATGGATCACGTCTTTACCGTTTCTGTCCACCTGACCTTCATCCCAGTGCTTTCTGCCATCCCACTTGCCGTCCAGATATTCCTGATATTCGCCCCATGCGATACCGGTCATCAGATGGATGACATAGCCCTTTTCTCTGTACTGACGGATTCTCTCCGGCATTGTCGGATCGATTCCGTACACCATGATAAAGTCACAGCCAAGGTCTACCGAAGGCCGGATCTCCCCGCTTGCCTGATAGCCTGTCAATTCCTCTTTTTTCGATCTGATATAAGCCATTTATAAGCCCTCCCTTTTATCCGGTCCCCACCCGGAATGTGATTCTGTATGTTTTTATCGTATGGAAACGAAGTTTCCTATACGATGAAAAAAAGAGCGGGAAGCTTCCCTTAATCCAATGAAATCCTTCCTTGCATTAAGTTCCGTTTCCCGCCCTGATTCCTTATTCCTCAGAGAACGTTACCTGTTATACTCTGTATTTTATATTGTAATCTGTCTCCATTGATAAGTTGAATTCTGCCTTAGTAAGCGAAGTCATCTCTGGTCTTAGACTGTTCGGTCATGTAGTCCAGGAATTTCTCCATCTCACCGCCATTGTTTGTCTTTAAGTATTCCTGATAGTCAAGAATGATCTGTCTTGCTTCTTCTTCGGTATCAGCGAAGAATGCACGCTCAGTGTATTCTTTTTCTTTTACATCATCGAATGCCCATTCGGAGAAGTCGGAGTAGTTCTCATATCCAGGAGCCATAGCATCGATAGCATAACCCATAAGGATTTCTACAGGATGAACTTTCTTATAAGCGGTGATGTACTCGTTCTCAGCATCAGCTTCGAAAGGAGCGGACTCGCCAAACCACTTGGCGTTCTTCTTTGCAACATAGCTTCTGCCTGCCATGTAGCCGATACCTCTCTGACGCAGTTCCTTTTTAACAGACTCAGAATCGGTTGCATAACGCTCGCTCAGTTCCGCAGTCATACGAGGCTGTCCATCTGCATTCAGCTCGTAGGTATCGCCTTCGAAGCCGTAGCAGATCAGCTTTGTGCCTTCTTTGCTGTTTACATAGTCCAGCCATGTCATAGCAGCATCGATGTTGGAGCAGGTGGTAGGGAAGATAATAGCAGGAGATCCGCTTCTACCTTCGGATTCAACCTGAACCTGTGCAGAACCGTCAGAGTAGTTCAGAGGTCCAACCCATGTGTAGCGCATTTCAGGATTGCTGTCATACAGACCGCTCTGCTTGGTTGCATCGATGGTTACACCATACTGTGCGCAGGTGAACAGTGCAGTACCGTTGCCGACTTTTTCTTTTGCAGCATCATCCGTTGTTGTGAAGCACTCTTTGTCCAGCAGTCCGTCATGAACCATCTTCCATACAACCAGATTCTTGTTTACATAGTTTTCGCTTAACTTATCATAAGTTACGTTTCCGTCAGCATCCAGTGAGTAGCCGGTCAGCTTCTTCTCATTGTAGCTCTGTAAGTAGTTATCATAGGACCAGCCGTTATGGAAGGTGGTAGCGACGATACAATCGTTGCCGTTTACATCCTTAAAGCCATAGTCCTTTGCCTTCTGCATGAAGTCCAGCAGCTCTTCCGTGGTCTTGATGGAGGTAGGGTCGATGCCCAGAGCTTCCGGAACGTCGCCACGAACGAATACACCGTAGTTCCACATTGCGATATCTTCTACATCACCTGCAACCTCGGTAGGCAGAACGTATCTTGCACCATTGAAGGAAGGATCGTCGATATCGTTTTCCAGATATTTCTGGCTGATAACACCTACATCCCATGCATCAGAGATATTAGGATAGTTGGGAAGCATGTCTTTGATATCGATCAGACGACCTTCTGCGCCAGCCTTTTTGATGATCCCAGTCGAACCGGAGCTGCCGCCCCAGTAAGGTGCATTGATCATATCGGGCATATCGCCGGAAGCGAACATCATGTTCAGCTTCTCATCTTCACTCATCATGATTCCTTCAAATTCTACGGTAACGCCGATCTTGTCACGAATTGCAGCTGCAACCTCGTTGTTATACTGATCGTCAGCAGTGTTGAAGCCGCCGTTCCAGCATACCAGCATCTTCAGCTGAACATCGTCAAACTTCTTATACTTGTTTCCGTCCTCGTCTACGTAATAGTCACCGTCTTCTTCGGTGTCAGCCGCAGCTGTGTCATCCTTTGCTGTATCCTCCGATGCAGCGGATGTTGTGGATGCAGATCCAGTGTCTGCGCTGCTTCCGCAGCCTGCCAATGCTGTAGCCGCCATTGCTGCGGTCAGCACCAGTGCTAATGCCTTTCTCTTCATACCTATGTCCTCCTTTTTTATTGACAAACGGCTGCAGGAACCCCCGTCCTGCATTGCCGTATGTTTCAAGTTGTAACAATAGAATGCACGCTCTGCAAGCATTCCATTGTCATGAATAACAGCTGTCGCCGTTTTTGTCTCAGGCATCAGCCCTTGACGGATCCTACCATAACGCCCTTTACATAATATTTCTGTAAGAACGGATAGATCACAACGATAGGCATCGTCAGGATCATTACGAATGCCATCTGCAGAGACTGGGAGGTAAAGCTTGTTACATTACCAAGCTGTGTTTCCTGTCCTGCCTTGATCTGGCTGGAAGCAGTCGCTTCGCTTAAAATCTTCTGTAATACGGTAGCTGCCGGATACAGAGCTGCTTTACTCTGATAGTAAGCACCTGTGAACCAGTCATTCCACTTGCCGACACCGATGAACAATGTCAGAGTTGCCAGGATCGGCTTGGAAAGAGGAAGATAAATCCTGCTCAGGATGGTCCAGTCATTCGCACCATCGAGCTGTGCGGATTCTCTCAGTTCTGCCGGGATCGTTGCGAAGTTACTTCTCAGCAGGACGAAGTTGTAAAAGCTGTATAAGCCAGGGATGACATACAGCCAGAAGCTGCTGGTCAGTTTCAGGTCACGCAGCACCATGTAGTAAGGAACCATGCCGCCGCCAAAGATCGTTGTAAAGTACCAGAAGAAGTTCATAAAGCTTCTTCCCGGCAGTGTCTTGATGCTCAGTGCATATGCGGCAAGTGCGGTAACAATCAGACCTAATACAATTGATAACAATGTTGCCGAAACAGAGATCAGCAGGGAGGTTCCGATGGTCGGATCCTCAAATGCCATCTGGTAGTTCTCCAGTGTGAAGGCTCTCGGCCAGATCCACACGCCGCCTCGCATGAAGTCACGTCCTGTATTAAAGGAAGCGATCAACACGTACCAGAACGGATAGAATGTTGCAAGTCCTAACAAAGTCAGGAAAGTATAGTTAAAAACCTTAAATATTTTGCGGCTTCTTGACTCTTTGATTTTCATGTGTTTCCCCTCCTCTTTTTACCACAAGCCTACTTCAGCGTATTTCTGGGTCAGGTAATTCGTAACTGCCACCATAATCAGGGAGAACACGGATTTAAACAAGCCGATGGCCGTCGCGTATTCAAACTTGCCATATCGGATACCGGTTTGAATGATGTATGTATCAAGTATCTGAGAGATCTGATTATTTGCCGGCTGCTGCAGCAGAAGGATCTGATCGTAGCCTGCGTTTAACATACCGCCGACTGCCATGATGAACATGATACCAATCGTAACGGAAATTTCAGGGATTGTGATGTGCCAGGTACATTTCCAACGTCCCGCGCCATCGATTGCCGCCGCTTCGTATAATCCCTGGTCAACACCGGTAATCGCTGCCAGATATACAATAGAGCCCCAGCCTACGTTCTTCCAGAGGTCTGAGAAAATAACCAGCGGAAGGAATGCATTTTTCTCACCCATTACGAAGATCGCTTCTTTTCCCATCATCTGACGGATGTCATTGAAGATACCGCCGTAGGGTGTGAAGATCGTCGTCATCAGCTGTACTACTACGACCCAGGATACGAAATTGGGCAGGTAGCTCAGGGTCTGAACGGTCTTTTTGAATCGTTCTGCTTTTACTTCATTTAACAGAAGCGCCAGGATGATCGGTGCCGGGAAGCAGACGACCAGCTTCAGGCTGGTGATTACCAGAGTGTTCTTAATGGTCATCCAGAACTCCGGTGATGTAACGAACTTCCTGAAATGCTTGAGTCCAGCCCATTCGCTTCCGAAGATTCCGAGGTCAAACCGATAGTTCTTAAAAGCAAGAACAATGCCTGCCATCGGCGCATAGCAGAATACAAGCAGCCAGACGATGCAGGGAAGGAGGAACAAATAGAGCATCCAGTGCCGTTTTATTTGTATCCTTAGTTGTTTCTTGTTTTTCTGTTTCTGCTCTGCGCTGATGGCAGGCTTTGCAATTGCTTTTGCCATGTTTTCCTCTCCTTTTTATACCGTAAGGTGGATCACTCCCCGATCGCAGCTCTGTCCTTTCCCCATCGCACAGAGTGCGCTCCCTTGCAAGACCAGCTCTCAATACAAACATGACAAATAATACTCACTCGTCTCATTCGCATCTCAGGCTTGTTTGTTTTGTCTTGCCCCTTGTGAATACTATGTTACCACCTTCTGTTCATTTTGCAAGCTTTTTTTAATAAAATATGTCCATTTTGTGAATTATGAATAACTTTGTTCCGTGAATTATGTCGATATTGACATAGCAAATATAGCAAAACATAATTTGACTTTCTAATCAAATCATGGTATAGTTTTTATAGGTAGTGTGGTAAAGAGTATTGTTTTCGTCAGAATTATCTCTTTTCGATCATATTTTGCAGATTATTAAGAGAATATTACAAGATGCTTTTTACTATTATCAGATTATTTTCATATATCAAGG
>ERZ773146.455-NODE-455-length-29950-cov-40.448570_pt1 | contig 29950 bp, 26 predicted proteins | sample MGYA00580847_ERZ773146 | MGnify/ENA primary metagenome ERZ773146 (study PRJEB29015, sample SAMEA2737830) | human gut metagenome | biome: human gut; feature: human-associated habitat; material: faeces | place: China | collected 2012 ...
CGCCCACGCCGCCGGCGTTAACAGCCTTGGAGGGAGCAACGATCATGTGCTTCTGCGCACGCAGGAAGTTCAGAGCATCGTTGGTGGTGGGCATATTGGCGACCTCGATGTAGTACTTCACGCCGGAAGCAGCGATCTTCTCAGCGGACTCCATCTTGACATCGTTCTGCATGGCGGCGGGCATATACACGTCAACATCCTTGACGCCCCAGCACTTCTCGCCGGCAACGAACTCGCAGCCAAACTTGTCAGCATAGGGCTTGCAGTGCATGGGATCCTTGGCGCGCATCTCCAGGATGAAGTTCAGCTTCTCGTCGGTGATAACGCCGTCGGGATCGTGAACGTAGCCGTCGGGGCCGGCGAAATAGGTGACCTTGGCGCCCAGCTGGGATGCCTTCTTCATGATGCCCCAGCCCACGTTGCCGTAGCCGGAGATAGCGATCTTCTTGCCCTCGATGGTGTCATTCTCGTGCTTCAGCACTTCCTGCAGATAGTACATGGCGCCGTAGCCGGTGGCCTCGGGACGGATCAGGGAACCGCCGTAGCTCAGGCCCTTGCCGGTGAGCACGCCGTTCTCCCACACGCCCTTCAGGCGGCGGTACTGGCCGTACAGATAGCCGATCTCGCGGCCGCCCACGCCCATATCACCGGCGGGGACGTCGATGTCGGGCCCGATGTAGCGGTACAGAGCGGTCATAAAGCTCTGGCAGAAACGCATGACCTCGGCATCGGACTTGCCGGCGGGATCGAAGTCGGAACCGCCCTTGGCGCCGCCGATGGGCAGGCCGGTCAGGCTGTTCTTGAAGGTCTGCTCGAAGCCCAGGAACTTGATGATACCCTCGTACACGTTCTTCTGGAAACGCAGGCCGCCCTTGTAGGGGCCGATAGCGCCGTTGAACTGGCAGCGCCAGCCGCGGTTGGTGTGCCACTGGCCGGCATCATCGCACCACACCACGCGGAATGTGAACATACGCTCGGGCTCCACCATGCGGCCCAGCAGGTCCACCTTCTCATACTCGGGGTGCTTCTCGATCACAGGCTCCAGAGAGGACAGGACCTCCTCAACCGTCTGTACGAACTCAGGCTCGTTGCCATGCTTGGTTCTGACGCTCTCCAGAACGTCTGCCAAATACTTATTCACAGCTAAATTCCTCCTCAAATAAGTGTTCCGTTCGGAATCATGTCGGCGCAGTGCCCCGCACCTTCATCTGCCCCGATGATAACACCGATTTTCCTTTTTCTCAAGGGGTGTTCAGCCAAATTCTCCCTTTCGGGCCGTAAAAAAAAACCTGCTTTTTTTGTGCATATTGTTGAATGACTCACAGCAAAAATCCGTCACTCTGCGGCGGCTTATTTGATATATTTTTCACAAAACAACCGGTGCTTTCGTACTTCAAAGCGTGACCGCTTTTCCGTGTAAAATTGCGGCGGAATCTTGACTTTTTTTCGGGCTGCTCATATAATGTACACTGTCGATCGACAAAGGCAAGCATGGCCTTGACGGGCAGTGATACGCCCGTACAGCGGCAAGGCTCTCGGGGATGCAGCAGGTCCCCTCCTCCGGTCTTTCCCCGCCCGGGCACGCTTCTGCTCCGGCAAAGCTGCTTTGCACCTGTCAGTGATGGATTTTCAGGTGTTTTTTGGCTTTTGAGGTGCAGGTTTGCTGACGCAGGCCAAGGCGAAAAGGGCAAAAAGCGCCGGAAAGACGCGCTGACAGTCCTGTTTGCCCTTGTTGATCGATGGTTTGCTGCTGTTTCGTGCAGTGCGATCATACTACGACGGCAGACGGCCATATGGCGGCCGCGCCTGAAAAGGAGTCTTGAATCATGCCTGTTTATCCCATCACCGTGGCCGGTCTGCAGCGCGATCTGCCCATCTGTAAGGTCACGGACGACCTGTATATCGGCGCTTTTATCTGTTTCGGCGACGCAGAGCTGACGGTGGCCTGCGCCCGGGAAATGCTGAAGCTGGTGGACCAGGACAGCTACGACTACATGCTGACCGCCGAGGCCAAGTCCATCCCCCTCATCCACGAGATGGCCCGCCAGAGCGGCGCCGCCAAGTACTTTATTGCCCGCAAGGGTCCCAAGGCATACATGCCCGATCCCATCCACGTGGAGGATAAATCCATCACCACCGCCGGCGTACAGAAGCTCTATCTAGGCCGCGATGACGCCGACATGATCCGCGGCAAGCGCATCCTGCTGATGGACGATGTCATCTCCACCGGCGGCTCTATCCACGCCATGGAGGAGCTGGTGAAGCTGGCGGGCGGCATCGTGGCCGGCCGCGTGTCCGTGCTGGCCGAGGGCGATGCCGCGGCGCGCAAGGACATCAAGTTTCTGGCTCCCCTTCCGGTGTTCAATGCCGATGGCAGCGTGAAGTAAAGCGTTAAGAACGCATACATAAGTAAAACGTGTGGCAGCCCGCAGGCTGCCACACGTTTTTTATAGCGGAAGGGCTGGACAATCTTTATAAGCTGTGGTAATATTTAGAATTAACAAAACTAATGGCTTTGGAGGGCCGCACCGGGAAAGGAGTCTATTGCATATGTCTGTCAAGGAAAGCTACGCCGGGAAAATCAACCGCAAGCTCAACAAGAAGCTGCGGGTCATCGCCGTGGCCGCCGGTCGGGAGCCGGCGGATCTGGTGCTGAAGAACGCCACCTATGTCAACGTGTTTTCCAATGAGCTGTGTCACGGGGATATCGCCGTGGCGGAGGGCCTCATCGTGGGCATGGGCGAATACAGCGGTGCGGTGGAGGTGGATGTCTCCGGCAAGATCGTGCTGCCGGGGTTCGTGGATGCCCACATCCATCTGGAGAGCTCGCTGGTGAGCCCCACGGAGTTCGCCAAGGCTGTGCTGCCTCACGGCACCACCACGGTCATCACAGACCCCCACGAGATCGCCAACGTCATGGGTACCGACGGCATCGAGTACATGCTTCAGGCCACGGAGGATCTGCCGGTGGATGTGCGGTTCATGCTGCCCTCCTGCGTGCCGGCCACGCCGCTGGATGAGTCCGGCGCCAACCTGGACTACCGTGCCATTGACTCCTTCTACGACCATCCCCGGGTGCAGGGCCTGGCGGAGATGATGAACTTCGTAGGCACCATCAACGGCGACCCCCAGGTGGTAGAGAAGATCGTGGCCAGTCAGGCCCACCACAAGAAGATTGACGGTCACGCCCCCGATCTGAAGGGCAACGACCTTAACGCCTACATTGCAGCGGGCGTGTACTCCGACCACGAGTGCCACGATCTGGCCGACGCCATCGCCAAGCTGGAGCGGGGACAGTTCATCATGATCCGCGAGGGCACCGCCGCCCGCAATCTGGAGGCGCTGGTCCCCCTGCTGTGTGACAAGTACGTGGAGCGGTGCATGTTCTGCACCGATGACAAGCACCCCAACGACCTGCTGGAAAAGGGGCATATCGACTACATCGTCAAGAAGGCCATCAAACTGGGCGCGGATCCCATCACCGCCATCAAGGCCGCCTGCCACAACGCGGCGCGGTACTTCCTGCTGAACAACCGCGGCGCTATCGCTCCCGGCTATCTGGGGGACTTCGTTATTATCGACAGCTTCGAGCACTTCAACATTGAGAAGGTGTTCAAGAAGGGCGAGCTGATGTACAGCGACGGCGTGCTGAAGGACTTCCCCACGCCGGAGATCGACCCGTATCTGGTGAAGCACGCCCATGACACGTTCCATGTGGCCCCGCTGACTGCGGCGGACTTCATCGACAGCCGTCCCCATGCCGTCATCGGCATGGTCAGCGGCGAGATCACCACCACCGACGGCGGCTACACCGACCGCATCGACGTGGATTACGACATTCTGAAGATCGCCGTCATCGAGCGGCATAAGAACACCCACCACATCGGTCTGGGCTACATCAAGGGCTACGGTCTGAGGAAGGGCGCGGTGGCCACCAGCATCAGCCACGACAGTCACAACATCATCGTGGTGGGCACCAACGAGGAGGACATGGCCTTCGCCGCCAACCACATCGTGCAGAACCACGGCGGCATCACCGTGGTGGAGGACGGTCAGGTGAAGAGCGATGTGCTGCTGGCTATCGCGGGCATCATGTCCGACGACAGTCTGGTCAACGTGAACCGCGATCTGGAGGCCGCCAAGGCCGCCGCCTACGCGCTGGGCGTGTCCGAGGGCATCGACCCGTTCATGACCCTGAGCTTCATGGCGCTGCCGGTGATCCCCAGCCTGCGCATCACCACCCGCGGCGTGTTCGACGTGGGCTCCCAGCGGTACGTGTAAAAAAAGAAAGCATACGCAAAAGGAGAACGGCTTCCGCCGTTCTCCTTTTGCGTATGCGGGGCTTGGGTCAGCGGGCGGTAACCCACCACTCGCCGCCGCCAAAGCTGCCGTAATGGCCGTTGTCATCATAGCAGCCAACGCCGTAGTAATAGCCGGTGCCGCTGACAGCGGTGGTATCCGTCCAGGTGATGGTGTCGGAGCCGGTGGGAAGCACCGTGCCCATGGGAGAGTAGGAGAAGCCGTTATCCTCCGAGCGGAACACCTGATAGCGGGCGGCACCCTCCACGGTGCGCCAGGTCAGCACCGGCTTGCCGCTGTCATCCAGCTCCAGAGACGTGATCTCCGGCGTGTCCATGGTGGGAGGCGCCTCGCAGTACCGGCGGGCCGCCTGACTGAAGTCGCTGTACGTGCTGCCGCTGACGGCGCGTACCTTATAGTAATACCAGGTGTCGGCCTCGGCGGTGGTATCCTTGTGGAACGTGACGTCCGCCGACACGATGAGGGTATAGGCGGAAGCGGCAGGGGCGCTGCCGTCGGAGGCGGCCTGTGCGCGCCAGATCTCGTAGCGCTCCGCGCCGGTGACGGCGGGCCACCAGACGGTGGGCTTGCCGTCGCTGCAATCCTCGCCCAGCGTCATGGCGGGCACATCCAGCCGGCTTGCGGACTGGCCGGTGCAGTGGAGCGCCGCGTTCAGCAGCGGGTCGTTGCGGTCAGCCACGGAGATGGCCGCCCACTCCGCCGCCGTACCGCCGTAGTACACGTCGGTCAGGCTGCGGCAGGCGCTGAACGCCCCACTCTCAATAGTGGTGAGACTGCGGGGCAGGTACGCTCCGGTCATGGCGACGCAGCCGGAGAACGCAATAACCCCAATGGTCTCCACGCCCTCAGGGAGCCGGATCTCCTTCAGCGCGCCGCACATGGCGAAGGCCTCCCGCTCAATACGGGTCACGCCGGAGGGAATGGTCACATGGGTCAGCTTGGTGCAGTTTTCGAACATGCTGTCTCCGATGACTGTCAGGTCAGCGGGCAGAGTCACGTCTGTCAGCTCATAGCACTGATAGAACAGCATGGCTCCCAGCTGCGCACCGTCGGGCAGTTGGATGGATGTCAGGTGCGAGCTTTTGAATGCGCCGTTTCCAATGGAGGTAACGCCTCCGGGGATGGTCAGGGTCTTTAGATGAGATTTCTCAAAAGCAGCGCCGCCGATGGTACGCAGGCTCTCCGGCAGGGTCAGTGAGTCCATATAGGAGCCGCTGAAGGCGCTGCTGCCGATGGTGGTCAGCCCCTCCGGCAGCGTCACCGCGCCCAGACCGCCGTAGGCCATAAGGCCGCAATTCTCAAACGCGCTGCTCCCAATGGAGGTGACGCCCTCGGGGATGGTCACGGAGGTAACGCGCTCCAGACTGGCAAAGGCATAGCTGCCGATGGCGGTCACGCCCTTCTGCACCACCACCTTTTTGATGTCGTTGGCATAGGTGCGCCACGGTGCGCAGTTGTCCGAAGCGTGCTGGCCGTAGTCCGCCATGGGGCCGGCGCCGGTGATGGTCAGAACGCCGTCGGCATCCAGCTTCCAGCTGGCGCTGTCGCCGCACTTGCCGCTGGCCACCAGAGCGGGCCGGGCGGTATAGGTGACGGAGACCACATCGCTGAAGAGGCCGGCCTCGCCGTCGCTGTCCAGTGCGCGGACCTTGTAGTAGTAGGCAGCGCCGTCCGTCAGGACGGCGCTGTTGGTGTAACTGTTGGAGGTGACGGCGGCGAGCTGGGCGAAATTGCCGTCCTCGCTGGCAGCGCGATAGACCTCGTACCGGGCCGCATCAGGCACGGCAGGCCAGGTCAGGGTGGGATAGCCCTGATCGTCAAGGCTGGCAGTGACGGTGGGTGCGGCCAGAGATGCGGCGGGGTTATAGGTGAAGGTCACCTCTTTGCTGAAGGAGCCCACAGCGCCGCTTGACGTAACGGCGCGGACCTTGTAGGTGTAGGTCCGGCCCTTCTCCAGGTAGTCCGCGGGTACGGTGTAGCTGGTGGAGTGGCTGCTGAATGTGACGTTCCGGCTGCACGACACGTTTCTGTGGTCGTTCTACCCGCTGGCGGTGTGTACCGTGCTGGGCGCCATGCTGCTGGTCATCGCGGGGTGCAAGCCCCTGCGCCGCAGCCTGCACCGGAAGTTTTTCCTGTAAAATGTGGGATAAAAAAGAGGACTGTCCGATGGACAGTCCTCTTTTTTTGTGGTGCGTTAGCGGTAGGAACCGGCCGAAAACACCAGAGCTTCTCTTCCGGAGGCGTCTGGCATGAGGTGCAGATAGGTGTATTTCTCTGTACGCATAAATGTCACCATATAGACCTGTGGCGTCTCATCATCCGGAAACATGATGGAGATCACCGAGTCATTGGCGTAATACACGCCGCGGGAAGTGCCGTTACCGCTGACCAGATAGACGGTGCCGTCACTGTTGAACAGCAGCCGCAGCATGCCGCCGAAGTCGTCGAGCCCTGCATTAATTGTTTGGCCGTGGTAGTAGTAAAGCCCGATATAATCCCAGTTCATACGCGTCAGGCTGCTGGGAACATCGACCGATGGCTTGAGCAGCAGGCTGTCAGATGCCACATTATTGGAGTTGATGGTGGCAAAGACGGTGACACCGGTCTTGTTGTAGGTTTTGCTGAGAGTCTGGCCATCTGCCGCAACACCGCGGACGGTATATGTATAGCGGACGCCGGGCTCCACGTTCCAGTCCGTATAGCTGGTGCCGCTGACGGAGGACGCCACTACGTTCCAGTCGGAGCTGTTATTCACCCTGCGGTACACGCGGTACGAAGCGGCGTTGGCTGCCTTATCCCAGGTGACGGTGATATAGCTGCCCTGTGCCGTGGCCTTGCCCATCGTGACCTCCGCGGGGACAGCCGAGGAGGTCGCCCTGTAGGTCACGGATGCCACGGAGCTGTACGGGCCGTAGCTGCCGTCGGAGCCCAGGGCGCGCACCTTGTAGTAGTAGGTGGTGCCGCTGGTGAGGTAGGAGCTGTTGGTATAGCTGGTGGAGGTCTGGGTGCTGTACTTGGTATACGTACCGCTGCGGCTGGTGGAGCGGTACACCTCGTACTTGGCCGCGCCGGTGACGGCGTTCCATTTCAGCGTGGGACGTCCCTGACTGTCCTTGCCGCCGGTGACGGAGGGAGCGGACAGCTTCAGGCGGCAGGTGACAGATACCGCCGCGCTGTACGGGCCGGCGTTACCATTGGCGTCCAGCGCGCGGACCTTGTAGTAGTACGTGGCGCCGCTGGTGAGGTAGGAGCTGTTGGTATAGGCGGTCGAAGTCTGGGTGCTGTACTTGCTGTAGCTGCCGTCACGGCTGTAAGAGCGGTAGATCTCGTACTTGGCCGCACCGGTGACGGCTTTCCATTTCAGCGCGGGACGGCCCTGGCTGTCGTTGCCGCCGGTGACGGCGGGGGCGGACAGAGTGCCTGTCGAGGCGGCGCGATAGGTCACGGACACGATGCTGCTCCATGCGCCCGCCGTGCCATCGGATTTCAGGGCGCGCACCTTGTAATAGTAGGTATTGCCGTTTTCGATGTAGCTGATGTTGGTGTAGGACGTGCCGGCGACGGTAGAATACTTGATGTAGTCACCATCTTTGCTGCGGGCACGGTACACCTCGTACTTGGCTGCGCCGGACACGGCGTTCCATTTCAGGGTAGGACGGCCCTGACTGTCGTTGCCGCCGGTGACGATGGGAGCGGGCAGCGTACCTGTCGAGGCGGCGCGGTAGGTCACGGACACAATGCTGCTCCACGCGCCCGCCGTGCCGTTGGCATCCAGAGCGCGGACCTTGTAGTAATAGGTGTTGCCGTCCTCGATGTAAGATGTGTTGGTATAGGACGTGCCGGTGACGGTAGAATACTTGATGTACTCACCACTGCGGCTGCGGGCACGGTACACCTCGTACTTGGCCGCGCCGGTGACGACCTTCCATGTCAGCGTGGGACGGCCCTGCGCATCGTTGCCGCCGGTAACGGTGGGGGCGGGCAGTGTGCCTGTCGAAGCGGCGCGGTAGGTCACGGACACGATGCTGCTCCACGCGCCTGCCGTGCCATCGGATTTCAGAGCGCGCACCTTGTAGTAGTAGGTATTGCCGTTTTCGATGTAGCTGGTGTTGGTGTAGCTGGTGCCGGTGACGGTAGAATACTTGATGTACTCACCACTGCGGCTGCGGGCGCGGTACACCTCGTACTTGGCTGCGCCGGTGACGGCGTTCCATTTCAGCGTGGGACGGCCCTGGCTGTCGTTGCCGCCGGTGACGGCGGGGGCGGGCAGAGTTTGCTTGTAGGTCACGGACACGATGCTGCTCCACGCACCCGCCGTGCCGTTGGCATCCAGAGCGCGGACCTTGTAGTAATAGGTATTGCCGTTTTCGATGTAGCTGGTGTTGGTATAGGACGTGCCGGTGACGGTGCTGTACTTAATGTAGTCGCCGTTCATGCTGCGGGCACGGTACACCTCGTACTTGGCCGCGCCGGTGACGGCGTTCCATTTCAGGGTCGGACGGCCCTGACTGTCGTTGCCGCCGGTGACGGTGGGTGCGGCGGGACCGCTGCCGGCAAAGGTGATATTAGCACTCAGCAGCGGGTCATTGTATTCTTTCACGTCAATGGCGTTCCACTGTGCCCGCGTGCCGGTGAATGTCACCTTGGACAGCCCATAGCAGCCGTCAAAAGCCCATCTCCCGATGCTCGTCACCGTGCGGGGGATGGTGATCTCCATCAGGTTGGAGCAATCTTCAAACGTTGAATACTCGATGGCCGTGACCCCCTCAGGAATGACGATACTGCTGAGGCTGCTGCATTCTTTGAAGGCCTGACCTCCGATACCCTTGAGGCTGCTGCCCAGTGTGACACGGGTCAGGCCGTTGCAGCCGGAGAAGGCACAATCGCCAATAGATCGGACACTGTTGGGAATGCTGATATTGTGCAGCGCTGTCGAGGAGAAAAAGCAGCTCTCCCCCACCGCCAGCAGAGTCTCCGGCAGGGAGACACTGACCATTGAATCACAGGCGCTGAGCGCGTATGCTCCCAATGTCGTAACGCCGGAGGAAATCTCCACGTTTTTCACTCGCGTGCTGATCCCCGAGTTTCTCAATGCACTGTCGCACCAGGGGTTCTTATGGAGAGAATAGCCGTACATAGGGCCGGTTCCGCTGATGGTCAGGGTGCCGCTGCTGTCCAGCGTCCAGGTCAGGTCGTCGCCGCACTGGCCGCCGGCGACATAGTAGCTCTGCGCCGCGACCCCTGAGGTCTCGGCGGCGCAGGCGGTGTCCACCATGCCCAGCGGAAGGGCGCTGAGCAGCATGAGAACCGCCAACAGGATGGATAGGATACGTTTTTTCACAGAAACTCCCCTTTTCTTTATGATCTCCGCCGGTATGTGCCGGCAGGTCATTACAACGATAGAATACACCTGTTTTTGTGCGATTTCAATAAGCTGGCTGCATAGTATCGAGGGTTTTTTTGCAAAAAACGGAAAAATCGCATAAATAAAGAGAACGGCGGAAACCGTTCTCTTTTTTGCGTATGTGGGCGGTCACAGGATGGGGCCGCGGCGGTCGGGGTCCTGGGGTGCGAAGTCCGACAGGCCCTTGCGGCACACCACGCAGCCCGCCACGCCCACCGCCGCCATGGCGGCCAGCGCGGCTCCGACGCCGCCGGTGCCTCCGAACAGTCCCAGCGGATCGTTCATGGCGTTGAAGGCGGCGTGGGCGGCGAAGCCGGGCAGGATACTGCCGGTGCGGCGGCGGAGGAAGCCGAAGGCCAGACCCATCAGGAAGGCGTAGACCATCTGGATGGGCGTCCCATGGACCAGGCCGAAGATGGCGGCCTGTAATACCAGAGCCAGCCAGGGCGGCATGGCACGCTCCAGACGGGTCTGGATGACGCCGCGAAACGTCAGTTCCTCCGCCAGCGGGCCCAGCACCGCCATGGTCAGGAACGTGTTCAGGCCGGTAGAGGTCAGGACGGACATATCCGCGTTGTACGCGGCCATCCACGCCTCCGGCAGGAGGGACAGCGCCAGATCCGTCAGGACGTACAGCACGATGCCGGCAAAGACACAGAAGCCGGCAGTCCAACCGGAGCAGCGGCGCAGGCACACGGCCTCTGACAGCGGCGTCTGGCGTATTTTGAACCACAGCAGCAGTCCCGCCGCGATGAAGAAATCGGCCAGCAGCGTGGCGGTGTCCGCGCCGTCCAGGATGCTCTGGGGATCGAAGCCGCCGGGACGCAGCGCGGAGCCGGCGATGGCGATGGCGGCGTAGATCGCGCCGGTCAACAGCTGCACTCCCAGAAAGAACAGCACGTACAACGCGGATTTCCCCAGCGCGGTCAGCACGCCTCTGGCGGTATAGGGGTGTCGGTGTTCCATACAGTCTCCTTTCTCACAGATCAGGTTCGGGTACGGTCAGGGTCAGTATAGCAGGGCGCGGCGGTTGGTGTCCAGCAACTCTGCGTTGCGTTGGTGGTTTTTTGGCCAAAGCGGCGCAACTTCAGGTTGTCAGGGATAGAAAACAGGGGAGCGGCCCGTGTGCCGCTCCCCTGTTTTTACAGCTTGATGTCGCAGGACATACTCATGACAGCGCGTCCGCCCACGCGGACGGTGACGGTATCGCCGTCTGCATACAGGCGGCTGCGGATCTCCGAGGGACGGTGCATATGTTCGCCCTGCAAAAATACGTTCTCCTGCTCCGGCTGCACCATGCCGTGGCGGTAGAGATAGTAGGTCAGGGCGCCGTTGCTGGTGCCGGTGGCGCACTCCTCGGGAATGTCATACAGCGGCGCGTAGTTGCTGCAATAGGCGGTGCAGCCGTCGCCCAGGCAGAACATGTGGACGCCGGTGACGTCATAGCGTCTGGAGAGCGCCGTCACCGCTGCCTCGTTCTGGACGGCGCGCAGCAGCGTATCGCGGTCGCGGACGGGCATCATGATATCGGCCAAGCCGGTGGACACGATGGCGGGCAGCAGGCTGTCGGGGCGATCCGCCGGAGTCAGGCCGTAGGCTTCGTACAGCTCCGGCAGCTCCGGCTCCGTCAGCTCCCGTATCCAGTGGGGCGGCGCCATATCCATCCACACCGTATCGCCCCGAACGCCGATGGTCAGATCCGCGGCCTTGGTGTGGGCGGTGATATCGCCGTCACCGATGCGCCCCAGCGCCCGCAGCAGCGCGAAGGAGGCGATGGTGGCGTGGCCGCAGAGCTCCACCTCCCCCGCCGGTGTGAAGTAGCGCAGGATCACGCTGCCATCGGGGCTTCGGGTGACGAAAGCGGTCTCGGAGTGCTTGAACTCGGCGGCGATCTGCTGCATCACGCCGTCGTCCAGCGGGCGGTCCGGCAGCACCACGCCGGCCTGATTGCCGCCGAACAGGCGGGCGGAAAAAGCGTCCATCACATAGGCTTCCATAAAAAATACCCCCACAGATTTTTTAATCAAGATAATTATAAACTGTCTTGCCATTCATGACAAGAGTATTTGACAGAACGGCTTTTTTTCGTTAGAATAGAATTATATATCCGAAACGGAAATCAAAAAGGAAAGGAATCTCATCCAAAATGCTCAATGAGCGCAGTCTGTTATCGCAATTCCTGCATTTCGCAGCCGCTACGGTGGCATCCCTCATGGTTTTCAGCCTGTATTCCATCGTAGACGGGCTGATGGTGGCCAAGGGCGTAGGCGAATACGCCATGGCGGCGGTGAATCTGGCGGTGCCGTTCACCAACGTGCTGTTCTCCATCGGCGTCATCTTCGCCGTCGGCACCAGCACCATCATCGCCATCTATCTGGGACAGAACCAGGGCGAGAAGGCCAATGGCCTGTTCTCCCAGAACATCGTGCTGCTGACCTGTATCGGCCTGACCATCACTGTCCTCGTCTTTGTATTTCTGGAGCCGTTCGCCGTACTGCTGGGCGCAAAGGGCGTAACGTATCAATATACCATCGACTATCTCAAGGGCCTTGCGCCCTTCGCCGTGTGCTTCATTATCTCCTATAACATGGAGGTGCTGATCAAAACCGACGGCTTTCCCCGTCTGGCCATTCTGACGGTCATCACCGGCTGTCTGGCCAACTGTGTGCTGGACTACGTGGCCATCTTCGTTTTGGACTGGGGCGTTTGGGGCGCGGCCTTCGCCACGGGCCTTTCCCAGCTTCTGACGTGCATCATCTATCTGCGGCACTTCCTGGGCGGACACAACACCTTCCACTTCGTAAAGTTCAGGATGGACTGGAGCATCTACAAGCGTCTGATCCCGCTGGGCTTTGCCGACGGCGTGACGGAGCTGTGCAACGGCGTGATGATCTTCCTGTTCAACCGGGTCATCCTTCGGTGCCTCGGCGATGACGGACTGGTGTGCTACACCATCATCGCCTATGTGAACACCCTCATCATCAACACTATGCTGGGTATCTCGCAGGGCAGCCAGCCGCTGGTCAGCTACCACTACGGCAAGGAGGACGCGGCAGGCTGCAGGAAACTGCTGCGGTACGGTTTTACGGCGGTGGGCATCATGACGGCGGTGATCTTCGCCGGTGTGATGATCTTTGCCCCCCAGATCGCCGGGATCTTCCTCGGCGCGGAAAAGCCGGAGCTGCTGGGCAGCGCGGCCGGTGCGCTGCGGCGGTACGGTCTGTGCTACATACTGCTGGGAAGCAACATCCTCATGGGCGGCTTCCTGACGGCGGTGGAGCGGCCGGAGGCTGCCATCTCCATCTCCGTGGGCCGCGGACTTGCGTTTCAGGCCGGTGCGCTGCTGCTGTTGGCGGCAGCCGTGGGCGGCACGGGCATCTGGTTCGCGCCGGTGATCTCCGAGGCGCTGTGTGCGGTGATGGCGGTATGGTTCCTCCGGCGGTTCCTGCGGAAAACCGCGGCATAACGAGCATACAAAAAGTATCCCACGGCACAGCCGTGGGATACTTTTTGCGCTCTATGGGATGTGTGCCTTACGCCTGCGCGGCCTTTTCCGCCATCATGCCCCGTATCACCTCGTCGATGCGGCGGGCAATGCGGCAGAAATCCTCCGCCGTGTAGCCCCTGGTGGTCATGGCGGCGGTGCCGATACGGACGCCGCTGGTCTGGAACGGGGAGCGCCGGTCTCCGGGGACGCAGTTCTTGTTAAGCGTGATGCCGCAGCGGTCCAGCTCCTCCTGCACCTCCTTGCCGGTGAGACCGGTGTCCGTCAGGTCCAGCAGGAACAGGTGGTTATCGGTGCCGCCGGTGACCACGCGGTAGCCCATGGCCATGAACTCCGCCGCCATGGCCCTGCAGTTGGCCACCACGCTGCGGGCGTAGGCGCGGAAGGCCGGCGTCAGGGCCTCCTCCGCCGCTACGGCCTTGCCGGCGATGACGTGCTGCAGCGGGCCGCCCTGGGTGCCTGGGAATACGGCGCTGTCCACCTTCTTGGCCAGCTCCGGACGGCAGAAGATCAGGCCGCCGCGCGGCCCCCGCAGAGTCTTGTGGGTGGTGGTGGTGATGACATCCGCCAGACCGAAGGGGCTGGGGTGTTCCCCTGCCGCCACAAGCCCCGCAATGTGGGCCATGTCCACCATAAAGCAGGCGCCTACCTCCTGCGCCGCAGCGGCGAAGCGGGCAAAGTCGATGGTGCGGCTGTACGCCGAGGCACCGGCCAAAATCAGCTTGGGATGCAGCCGGCGGGCCAGCTGCTCCATACCGTCGTAGTCGATGAAGCCGTCATCGTCCACATCGTAGAAGTGCAGGTCGTAGAGTTTGCCGGAGAAGTTCACCGGCGAGCCGTGGGTCAGATGACCGCCGTTGGAGAGGCTCATGGACAGCACGGTGTCGCCGGGCTGCAGCAGAGCCATGTAGGCCGCCAGATTGGCCGACGAGCCGCTGTGGGGCTGGACGTTGACGTGGTAGTCGGTGGAAAAGACCTCCTTCCACTTGGAGACGCAGTACTCCTCCAGCTCATCCACGATATGGCAGCCGCCGTAGTACCTGCCCTGATTGCCCATGGCCCGGTGGGCCGGATACCCCTCTGAATATTTATTCGTCAGGCAGCTGCCCACCGCGCGGAGCACATCGCTGCTGACGAAATTTTCGCTGGCGATGAGCTCCACCGTGGTAGCCTGGCGCAGTTCCTCCTGACCGATCAGGTCAAATACGCGGGACGCCATAGACCTCTCCCCTTCCCTATTGTGGTAATGTGATTCCTATTATACACTATCTTGTGGTTTTGGCAAGAAAAATCTTCTCTCCATGGCAGATGGCACGAAAACGCCTATATCCTTTGTGGGTTTTTTAGAAAAAATGCAGAAAGAGAAAAAAGGGGTTGACATTTGCCGCCAAAAGCGGTATGCTACGCCCAGCTTCGGCAAAGTACAGTGAGGAGGAAAGCAACATGAAGCGTCGCGGCACCGTTATGATGATGTGCGAGATGTGCATGGGTATGATGTCCATGTGCATGTTTCTGCGCGCCCAAAATGATCGGTTGCTTTCCAAAAACTGTTTGTCGGCTTGAAAAAGCCGGTGTGTGAACAAGCGGCGGAAGGTCGATCGACCTACCGCCGTTTTTTTGTTTGTTCCGGTGTGCAACAGGGCACGTGCACAGTCCTGCGGCTCGCCGTCAGCAAGATCATACAATTCCTTCAAAACACATTTGAAAAGGAGACATAAACCCATGAAACACAACACTTTCACCCGTTTGGCCGCTCTGGCCCTGTCCCTGGTGCTGGCCCTGAGCCTGGCAGCCTGCGGCAGCAAGGACAACAACACCAATGACACTACTGGCGACAAGGATGCCACCGCTGCCACCACCGTGAAGATCGGTGTACCCAACGACACCACCAACGAGGCCCGCGCTCTGCTGCTGCTGCAGGAGAACGGCATCATCAAGCTGGCTGACGGCGTGGGCATCACCGCCACCAAGAACGACATCGTGGAGAATCCGTACAATGTGGAAATCGTGGAGGCTGAGGCTGCCCAGCTGCCCAACCTGCTGCCCGACGTGGACTACGCCGTCATCAACAGCAACTACGCCATCAATGCCGGTCTGAACCCCGTCAATGACTCCCTGCTCATCGAGGGCAGCGCCTCCGCCTATGCCAACATTCTGGCGGTGAAGGAGGGCAACGAGAACGAGCCCAAGATCCTGGCCCTGAAGGCCGCTCTGGAGAGCAAGCAGGTGGCCGACTACATCAGCGAGACCTACAACGGCTCCGTGGTGTCCGTGGTGGAGAACCCCACCGACGGCTATGACGCCTCCGTGGATTACGACGCTCTGAAGGGTCAGACCATCTCCATCGCCGCCTCCCCCACGCCTCACGCCGAGATCCTGGAGGTGGCCAAGGAGATCCTGGCTGCCAAGGAGATCACCCTGGATATCCAGTCCTTCAACGATTATGTGGTGCCCAACACCGTCGTGGATGACGGCACCGTGGACGCCAACTACTTCCAGCACCTGCCCTATCTGGAGGACTTCAATGCCCAGAACGGCACCCACATCGCTTCCATCGCTGCCATCCACGTGGAACCCATGGGCCTGTACGGCGGTAAGCAGACTACGCTGGACGCTCTGACCACCAAGTAACGAAGAAAGGAGGGAGACGTCCATGATCGAACTCAAGCATGTCAGCAAAACATTTGATACCGGTACAGCCGGTGGGGTAGACGCTCTCAAGGACGTCTCCCTCACCATCGAGGACGGCGACATTTACGGCATCATCGGTATGTCCGGCGCCGGAAAAAGTACGCTGGTGCGGTGCATCAACCTGCTGGAGAAGCCTACCAGCGGTGAGATCATCGTCAACGGCCAGCGGCTGGACACCATGACCCCCGCCCAGCTGCGGGCGGCGCGGCGGGAGATCACCATGATCTTTCAGCGGTTCAACCTGCTGATGCAGCGCACCTGCCTGCGGAACGTGTGCTTTCCCATGGAGCTGGCGGGCGCGAAGAAGGCTGAGGCCGAGCAGCGCGCCCGTGAGCTGCTGGAGCTGGTGGGTCTGCCTGACAAGGCGGACTCCTACCCTGCCCAGCTGTCCGGCGGACAGCAGCAGCGCGTGGCCATCGCCCGTGCGCTGGCCACCCATCCCAAGGTGCTGCTGTGCGACGAGGCCACCAGCGCCCTGGACCCCAACACCACGCGGCAGATCCTGGAGCTGATCCGCGACATCAACCAGAAGCTGAACATCACGGTGGTGGTCATCACTCACCAGATGAGCGTGGTGAAGGAGATCTGCAGCCACGTGGCCATTCTGGACGAGGGCCGTGTGGCCGAGTCCGGATTGGTAGGCACGGTGTTTGCCGCCCCCAAGTCCGCGGCGGGCCGTCGGCTGGTGTTCCCCGGCGGCGCGGACGCCCAGGTGTACGATCCGTCGGAGGAGAAGCTGGTGCGGCTGGTGTTCAAGGACAGCAAGACCACCAGCATTCCCCTGATCGCACGACTGGCGGCGGAGGAGAATATCTTCTGCAACGTCATCTCCGCCAGCACCCAAAAGCTGTCCGAGGAGGTCTACGGCAGCATGATGCTGGGCATCCCCAGCAGCCAGTTCGACAAGGCTGTATCCTTTATTCGCAACGTAGCCAACGTGGAAGTTGAGGAGGTGGAGTGAGTATGTACAGCGATCTGTTTTCCCAGAAGTCCGTGCAGGACCTGCTGACCGTGCTGCCCTCTCTGCCCCTCGCCGTGTGGGAGACGTTCTATGTCACCGTGGTGAGCACGGCGCTGTCGCTGGTCATCGGCCTGCCCTTGGGCGTGCTGCTGGTGGCAGGCGAGAAAAACGGCGTGCTGCCCCTCCCCCGCTGGCTGATGCAGGTGCTGAACGTCATCATCAACCTGCTGCGCTCCATCCCGTTCCTGATCCTGATGATCATGGTATTCCCTCTGTCCCGTCTGCTCATCGGCACCGCCGTGGGCACCACGGCCACTATCGTTCCGCTGGTAGCGGCGGCCTTCCCCTTTGTGGCGCGTCTGGTGGAGAGCAGTCTCCGCGAGGTGGACGGCAACATCATCGAGGCCGCCCAGAGCATGGGCGCTACGCCGATGCAGATCATCTGCAAGGTAATGATCCCCGAGAGCGTACCCTCTCTGATTCAGAACGTGACCATCGCGCTGACTACCATTCTGGGCTACTCCGCTATGAGCGGTATCATCGGCGGCGGCGGTCTGGGCAAGATCGCCATCGACTATGGCTACTATCGGTACAAGTACCTGGTAATGCTGGTGGCCGTGGTGATCCTGGTGATCCTGGTGCAGCTGTTCCAGAGCATCGGCACATGGCTCAGCAAGAAGTGCGACAAGCGCCTGAAAAAATGAAAGCAAAAAGGAAGGACCCTTGCGGGTCCTTCCTTTTTGCTTTTTGGGGGGAGGCGAGGTGTGTTCCGGCAAAAAAAGAGACGCCCGCGGGCGTCTCTTTTTTTTGCTTTGCAGGCAGATCAGTCGATCATGCTCTTGAGGTCAGCGGAAACGGTGATGGGGGCTGCGGTAGCGGCCTTCACCTGCTCCACGGTGAACTCGGGGTTGATCTCGGTCATCAGCAGGCCCTCGGGGGTGACTTCCAGCACGCACATCTCGGTGATGATCTTGTTCACGCAGTGGGAAGCGGTCAGGGGCAGACGGCACTTCTCGAAGATCTTGGGGTTGCCCTTAGCGGTGTGCTCCATGCAGACGATGCAGTGCTTGGCGCCCACGCACAGGTCCATCGCGCCGCCCATACCGGGCATCTTCTTGCCGGGGATGATCCAGTTGGCCAGGTTGCCCTCGGCGTCCACTTCCAGAGCGCCCAGGAAGCAGGCGTCCACGTGGCCGCCGCGGATCAGGCCGAAGTTGGTGGCAGAATCAATGAAGCCGCCGCCGTAAGCCACGGAGGAGGGGGTGCCGCCGGCATCCACCACGTGATAGGGATCGTAATTGGCGTCGCCCTCCTTGGGGGACACACCGGCGGAGACGATGCCCAGCTCAGCGTGGATGATCACCTCAACGCCCTCGGGCAGATAGTTGGGGATCAGGGTGGGCAGGCCAATGCCCAGGTTCACGACGTCGCCGTCCTTCAGCTCTTTGGCGCAGCGCTTGGCGATAAAGCCTTTGATCTCGGACTTTTCCATTACTTTCTGTCTCCTTCCACGATGTAGTCAACGCACATACCGTAGGTATGGATGTTCTCGGGCTCAAAGTCACCCACGGGAACGATGTACTCGCACTCGGCGATAACGGTGTCAGCGGCGGTGGCCATGACAACGTTGAAGTTGCGCATGGTACCCTTGTACCAGCAGTTGCCGAACTCATCGCACTTGTAGGCGCCCAGCAGGGCGAAATCAGCGTGGATGGGCTGCATCAGCAGGTAGTCCTTGCCGTCGATGGTCTGACGGCCCAGGCAGAAGGGGCTGTCCTCCACCAGGGTGTCGATGCCCACGGGGGTCAGGACACCGCCCAGACCAGCGCCGCCGGCGCGGATGCACTCAGCCAGCGTGCCCTGAGGCAGCAGGTTGACCTCCAGCGTGCCCTCGGTGTTCTGCTGGCCCACCTCGGGGGTCATTCCCACGTGGGTGGCAATGACGCGCTTGACCTGATGATTGTGGATCAGCTCCGCAATACCGAAAAACTCCTCGCCCTTGGGACCGGTGGCGCGGCCCATGTCGTTGGCGATCAGGGTCAGGTCCTTGGTACCGCGGGCTACCAGCTCCTTAACGATGGCACGGGCCTGGCCGCAGGCCAGAAAGCCGCCGCACATAATGGTGGCGCCATCAGGGATCATTGCCGCTGCCTCTTTGGCAGTCAGTACAGGTTTCTTTGCCATTTCTGTTCCTCCTTGTTTTATCCCGCCCGCGGTCAGAACAGTTCCTGCCGCAGACGGTATTCGGTCACGAAGACTCCCGCTTCGCAACGTTTCTAACAATAGCATCATACCATCCTTTGCGTGAAAACGCAAGGGATGGACATGGGATTGCTGCGCAAATTGACCATGCCGGTCCATGGCGGGACCGGACGCATTCTGCCAATAGATAGCAAAATGGGTCAGCGCGAAAAGCGGAGAGTCGTACAGGCGGCTCTCCGCTTTGCTGAGGATCTTATTTCATGCCGCGCTTGACCATCTCGGTCACAGCGAAGGAAGCCACGTCATCGGCGTACTTGCCGGCGCCGAAGCCGGCATCGTAGCCCAGCTCCTTGGCCAGCTCGTGGGTGATACGGGGACCGCCGCAGCAGACAACGAACTTGTCGCGCAGGCCCTCGGCCTCCAGCAGCTCGATGAGGTTGGTCAGGTTCTGGATGTGAACGTCCTTCTGAGTAACGGTCTGGGAGACCAGCAGCACATCGGCGTGCAGCTCCAGCGCCTTCTTGATGAATTCCTCGTTGGGGACCTGAGAGCCCAGGTTGTATGCCTCGATCATCTCGTAGCGCTCCAGACCGTAGTGGCCGGCGAAGCCCTTGCGGTTCATGATGGCGTCGATACCAACGGTGTGGGCGTCGGTGCCGGTGGAGGCGCCGACCATCACGACCTTGCGGCCGATGTGCTCACGGATGTAGTCGTTGGTGTCCTCCATGCTCATGACATCGGATTCCACGGTGATAACGTGGATATCCTCGTAGTTGACGGAGTGGACGCAGCTGCCGTAGACCACGTAGAAGGTGAACTCTTTATCCAGCGGGGTGTGGTACGCCACGTTGGGTTCCTCGAGGCCCATCTTCTTGGCGATCTGGCGGGCAGCCTCCTCGCCGCGCTCATCGTCCTTGATGGGCAGGGTGAAGCTGGTCTGCACCTTACCGTCGTTCATGGTGTCGCCGTAGGGCTTCAGGCGGGTCAGGTCCAGCGTGGTATCGAAATCGATCTTATGGGTATTATACAGTCCGCTGCTCATGCTCCCACCTTGCCTTTCATGACTTCAATGAACGGATTGAAGTATTTGTCGTCCTTGACCACAACGCCGTTCAGACCCTTGCCGCCGTCCTTAGGACGCTTGACATCGGCGAAGATGCCCTTCTCGATGGTGGTGAACAGGCCCAGCTTCTCGATCTCCTTCAGCAGATCGGTGGCCTTGGTCAGCACCTCGTTGGCACGGTTGCGGATAATGCCGTTCTCCTTGTAGGTCAGCTCGCTGCCCAGATCCTTCATGGTACGGAAGATGTACTGGGCGTTCTCGATAGACAGAGCACGGTCGGACATGAACGGGGTGTGGATGGCCTCGGTCATCATGCCCAGCAGGCACAGCCGCTGGTTGGTCAGGATGGTCACCATATTGAACAGGGCATCCTGGATGTGGCCGCGGAAGATGTTGCCGGTCATGAACTTCGTGGGAGGCATGTACTTCAGAGGCGCGTTGGGGAAGATCTCGCGGGCCATCTGCGCCTGCGCCAGCTCATACAGGAAGGTGTTCTCCACAGCGGGATCCATCTCGAAGGCGTGGCCCAGGCCCATCTGCTCCTCGCGCATGCCGGCGGTCCTGGCGAATGCCTCGTTCAGGAACTGGGAGGCCAGCACGGTGTGAGCGGCGGTAATGGCGTCGTCAGTGGTCAGGTAGTTATCCTCACCGGTGTTGATGATGACGCCGGCGTAGCCATTGATGACGCGGGAGAAGTACTGATCCACGATGGTGCGCTGCATGTTGATGTCGCGGAACAGGATGCCGTACAGAGCGTCGTTCAGCATGACGTCCAGACGCTCCAGAGCGCCCATGGCGGCGATCTCCGGCATGCACAGGCCGGAGCAGTAGTTGCACAGCCGGATGTAACGGTGCTGCTCCTCGCCCACCTCGTCCAGCGCGGCGCGCATGAGGCGGAAGTTCTCCTGGGTGGCGTAGGTGCCGCCGAAGCCCTCAGTGGTAGCGCCGTAAGGCACGTAGTCCAGCAGGGACTGGCCGGTGGTACGGATAACGGCGATGATGTCGGCGCCCTGCTTGGCACCGGCCTTGGCCTGAATGATATCCTCGTAGATATTGCCGGTAGCCACGATGATATACAGGTACGGGCCTTCCTTATCGCCCCATTCCTTCAGGTAGGCGTTGCGCTTGCCAACGTTCTTGTTGATGCGCTCCACGGTGGCGTTCACCACGGGGGTGATGGCTGCGCGGATCTCCTCGTCGGAGTGAGCGGGGACCTTGCTCAGATCCAACTCGCCGCTGCTGACAGCGTCCGCCACGCCCTGGGGATCCTTACCGGTCTCCACCATGGCGTTGCCGATGGCCCACGCGGTGCCAACGGGCAGCAGGGAGTTGGCCATCAGGTGATCCACGACCACGTTGGGCAGGGGGACATCCATGTCATTGACCCCATCAATACCCAGCAGACGGCAAACAGCGCGCTCCACCGTGACGGTGGTGTGCTGGTCAATAAAGTGCTGCACATCGTCCGCCACCTTGGCAGCGGAGGCACGCGCCTGATCGACCAGCTCAAAATTCAAGCCGAGTTTGCTTTCCATAGTTAAACCTCTCTCTTACTTCTTGACGTGACGCTCGTTACGCAGCAGCTTGGTGGGCTCCAGATAGCGCTGCTTCGTGCCCTCGGCGACCCATGCCACGCCGGTCTTCTCCACCTTCTTCTTGCCGGTGCAGACATCGCAGTGGCAATCCTGCACGTAGTATTCGGGCTGGGTATAGGAGGTGATGACGCCCTCGAAGTTGCGCAGGATGACCTTGCGGGGAGTCTCGGAGATCAGGTAGTTGGGCATGACAGGGGTCTTGCCGCCGCCGCCGGGGGCGTCCACCACGAAGGTGGGGATGCAGTAGCCGGAGGTATGGCCGCGCAGAGCTTCCATGATCTCGATGCCCTTGGACACGGGAGTGCGGAAGTGGCTCAGGCCCAGGGAGGGATCGCAGGCGTAGATGTAGTAGGGGCGGACACGCATCTTGACCAGACCGTGAACCAGCTCCATCATCACGTGAGAGCAATCGTTCACGCCGGCCAGCAGCACGGACTGGTTGCCCAGGGGGATACCGGCGTCAGCCAGCATGGCGCAGGCCTTGGCGGCTTCGGGAGTGAACTCCTTGGGGGTGTTGAAGTGGGTGTTCAGCCACACGGGATGATACTTCTTCAGCATGGCGCACAGCTCGGGAGTGATACGCTGGGGGCACACAACGGGGGTGCGGGAGCCCAGACGGACGATCTCCACGTGGGGGATGGCGCGCACGCGCTTGATGATGTACTCCAGGACCTCATCGGAGACCATCAGGGAGTCACCGCCGGACAGCAGGACGTCGCGGACCTCGGGATGAGCGGCCACGTAGTCGATGCACTTGTCGATCTGCTGCATGGGCACCTCGCAGTCGTTCTGACCGGCGAAGCGGCGACGGGTGCAGTGACGGCAGTACATGGAACACTGGTCGGTGATCAGCAGCAGCACGCGGTCGGGATAGCGGTGAGTCAGGCCGGGGGTGGGAGAGTCGGTATCCTCGTGCAGAGGATCGGCGTCCTCGTAATCGGCATACTCCAGCTCCTCCGCGCGGGGGATCGCCATCTTACGGATGGGATCGAACGGATCGTTCAGATCGATCAGGGACAGATAGTAGGGGGTAACAGCCATGCGCAGCTTGCCCAGCGTCTTGCGGACACCCTCCTCCTCATCGGGGGTCAGGGTCATATACTTCTTCAGGTCCTCAACCGTCTCAGCGCGGTTGGCGACCTGCCAATGCCAGTCGTTCCACAGATTCTCGGGAACATCGGCGAACAAACCGTTGCGAGTCTTCATAGTGTTTCTCCTTCACAAAATCATGTTGTTGAGGGGGGGTAGGTCAAAGGCTGGGAGGCCTCCTGGGCCCCCCAGCTTTTGAAGGAAGTCGTTTAGCAGTACTTCTCGTCGAACAGCTTGCGCAGCTTGGGGTTCTCACGCAGCACGTCCAGAGTGATCTGAGCGTGGTTCTTGGTGTAGCCATTGCCGATGATCATGGTCACGTCCTTGCCGATACCCTCAGCGCCCAGAGCAGCCTTGGTGAAGGAGGTAGCCATGGAGAAGAAGTACACCATGCCGTCATCGCGGACGGGCAGAATAGCGGACATCTCGCAGGACTCAATGTTCACGCAGCAGATGGACAGATCGTACTCCTTACCATCGTTGACGGCCAGAGCAGCCTCCATGACCTCAACGGGCTTGGTGCAGTCGGCCACGATCACGTCGGTATAAACGCCCAGCTCCAGCAGACCGGGAACCTGCTTGGGGTTGCGGACAACGCCCACGACCTTGCCCTTGGGGCCGACCTTCTTCATGGCCTCCCAGCCGCACAGCACGCCGGACTTGCCGTTGGCGCCCAGGATCAGGACGCTGTCGCCCTCGTGGGGCAGCTTGCGGGCCTGCGCGGGAGCGCCGGCCACGTCCAGAGCGGCCAGAGCCAGAGGCTCGGACATATCATCGGGCATCTTGCAGTACAGAGCGGACTCGAACAGGATGGCCTTGCCGACGATGTCCACGCGGTCGATATCCTTGTGGATGGCCAGGATCTTCTCGATCTTCAGCGGGGTCATGGACAGGGACACCAGAGAGACGATCTTGTCGCCTTCCTTCAGGTCAAAGCCGGGCTTGTTCTTCAGGTCCTCGCCGACGTGAGCGACGACGCCCTTGAACATACCGCCGGAACCGGTAACGGGGTTCTGCTGCTTGCCGCGCTCGGCCACGATGCCCATGATCATCTCGCCGATCTTCTTCTCGTCGCCGCCGCAGGCCTCGGAGATCTGGGTGAAGGAGGCGGAGTCGATGTTCAGGGAGGTCACGTCGCAGACGATCTCGTTGGAGTAGACCTTGCTCATGTCATTGTCGATCTTCCAAGCGGCCTGGGTCAGCACGCCCTTGGGCTCGATAACGCGGTGGGTACCGTACTTGTTGCCTTTCAGTTCAGCCATGGTAATATCCTCCTAAGTTATGATATGTATGAGTTTTGAGTTTTTTAACTTACTGCAGGGGCTTGAGGCTCAGGATCTCGCGGGCCTCGGCGGGGGTAGCGATCTCGCGGCCCAGCTCCTTGGCGATGCGGACGACCTTGGCCACCAGCTCGCCGTTGGACGCGGCCTTCTGGCCCTTGCCCAGATAGATGTTGTCCTCAAAGCCGACACGGACGTTGCCGCCCATGGCGATGGCCGCAGCGGCCATGGTCCACGCAGCACGGCCCACGCCGGACACGGTCCAGGTGGCGTCAGCGGGGATCTTGCTGGCGAAGAACGCCAGATTCTCCACGGTGGCAGGGGTGCAGCCGTGCACGCCCAGCACGAAGTTGAACTGCATGGGGTGGCCGGGGACCTCGCCCTTCTTGGCCATACCCAGAACGGTGTCAATGTGGCCCAGCTCGAAGCACTCGTACTCGGGCTTGATGCCGTTCTCGATCATGCGCTTGCCGAAGGCGCGCATGGTGGGCATGGTATTGTCGAAGATCTCATCACCGAAGTTGCAGGTGCCGCAGTCCAGAGTGGCCATCTCGGGGAACAGCTCAGTGGGCTGCAGACGCTCCTCGGGGCTCATGCCGGTGGCGCCGCCGGTGGAGGGGATCATGATGACGTCAGGCAGCTCCTTGCGGATAGCGTCCATGACGACCTTGAAGCGATCGCGGTTCTGGGTGGGGGTACCGTCGTCCTCGCGGACATGGATGTGCAGGATGGCAGCGCCGGCCTCGTAGGCGGACTTGGCCTCGCGGACCATCTCCTCCACGGTGTAGGGCACAGCCTCGTTCTGGGCCTTGGTGACCTCGGCGCCGCAGATGGCGGCGGTAATAATGAGCTTCTCCATCGTTCCGCTCCCTTACTTCTCGATCTTGTTGCGCTGGCAGTCCTTGGGGGTGACGCAGGTGCCGTGGGCACGGCAGACCACCACGGGCTCAGCCAGAACGTCAGCAGCGGAAGCGCTGATGTCGGGGCGGGAGACGATGACCTTACGGGCCTCAAACTTCATGGTGCGGGAGGTGTTGCCGATCTTCTCGATCTCGCCGTAAGCTTCGATGTAGTCGCCGGCGTACACGGGAGCCAGGAACTCCACGTTGTCGTAGGCACAGAACAGGCCCTCGTCGCCGTCGCACTTGATCAGCAGCTCCGTGGCGACATCGCCGAACAGGTGGACCATGTGGGCGCCGTCCACCAGATTTCCGCCGTAATGAGCATCCTTGGCGCTCATACGCAGGCGAAGCATAGAAGTCATCTTTTCCATAAGTTTTTCCTCCTTCAGAATTTTGGACGTGCAATTTCGCAAACACCAGATCCGGCCGTTACCGCTTCTTTTTGGGTATGAAAAAAAGCGCTATCGGTCAAGGTCATTGACCAATAGCGCTCCATGTATGGACGTACATGACAGCAGCGCCGCTTACACCGCGCTGCCAAGCGACAGAACGCAGGCGGTCCTGTCACTTTCGGCGGAAAACTCCTTCCTGCAACGCTACACAGGTGCCTGTCCCCACACGCTGCAGTACCCCGTTTCCCGCGCCTCTATTGACTGATATCTATGAAATTTTACTCTTAAATTATAGCGCTTTTGGGGCATTTGTCAAGATAGTTCGTGACAGATTTGACAATAATATTTTTGCACGGTGCAAAAATTTCTCTGTTTTTCCTCTTGAATTTTTCGCGCAGCGAAAATCAGTAGGATTCCTCCACCATTTTCAGGATTTCCGGCTTCAAAGACAGCATTCTGCAGATATTCAGGGCGTCCCGCGGGCAGTCGGACCGGCCCTCCACGCGGTAGAGACCGTAGTTCATGTGGCGGGCAATGACGGCCACGCCGTCCTCGTCGGTGACGGACAGCTCGCGGCGGATCTTCTCAGTATCCACATCGCGCAGGCCGATGATCTGGTAGTGCAGGCGGGCGTACTCCGCCACCTTGTCGTAGTGGGTGGTCAGCAGAGAAATGGCGTTGACGCCGTTGAGATAACGGGTGACGGCCTGCACGATGACGGCGCCCTCGTCGGGGTTGGTGCCTCGGGCGAACTCGTCCAGCAGGAACAGGGAGTAGCCCTTCTCCACCTCTGTCAGCGCCTTCTGGAACTGGACGATCTCGGAGCCGAAGCCGCTGAGTCCCGACTGAATGGACTGGAGATCGTCAAAGAGCATTTTCACGCTGTGAAACAGCGGCATGCGGGCCTTCTTTGCGCAGACCAGGAAGCCCGCCTGAAGCAGCAGGGCGTTGAGGGCCACGGTCTTCATGGCCACGGACTTGCCGCCCATGTTGGCGCCGGTGATGACGGTAGCCCCCTGCTCCAGACGGATGGAGACGGGCACAAAGCTGCGGCCCTGCTCCGACAGCAGGTCGCAGATCTCGGGATTGATCATGTCGGTGAGCTCCAGCTCCGTCTCCGTCAGCTCGGGGCGGATGCCGCCGTAGCGCACGGCGAACAGAGCCTTCTGGATGATGAAGTCCAGCCGGCCGGAGGTCTCCGCGTCCGCCAGCAGGTCGTCCACCATGGGGGCCAGCGCCGCGCCCATGGCCCTGCGGACGTGCATTTCCTCGGCGTCCTCCTCGGCGCACAGACGGGTGCGCTTCAGGCGCAGGTCGTCCTTCTCCGCATCGGTCTGGGCGTGGAACAGACGCTCCTCCACGTCCTTCTTGGCCTGCCGTACCTCCTTGAGTTTGGCGGTAGCGCTGTCGGGGATGTAGAAGCCGCGGCTGCCGGTGCCGTCGGGGTCCAGGATGGCCAGCGCAGGCTTGGGGTCGTGGAGGGCGATGCCCTCAAAATGAGTAACGGCGTCGATCTCCGCCAACAGCGGCCGCAGGCCGTCCAGACGCTGGAGGTAGCCCTTGATCTCGAACAGCTCCACGTGGTCCGGCGTCTCTCCCTCCGCGCAGCGGCGCAGGGATGTGCGGATGTCCTTCATCTGGCACAGACCGGTCATCAGTTTGGTGTACTGGTCCTTCAGCCGGTCCGCCGCCGCCGCGGCCCGCTCTACATTATATAACTCCGTCTCCAGCTCAGCCCGCTCCTCCGGCATATAGAACCGCAGGCGGCGGATCTTCTCCTGCCCGAAGGGGGAGCAGCCGTGCAGGGACTCCAGAACGTATTGCAGGCCGATCTTTACGCGTTCCTCAAATCGGATCTCGATCATGCCAATTCCTCCTTTACATTGATGACGGGAACGTCTACCGCCTCCCGCATGCGGTGCAGGAACTCGTCCTTATCGAACTTCCAGCCATAGGCCGACACGGGGTTCACCGTGATACACAGGGTGCGGGCAGCCTCCTCCGTCTCCAGCGCCACCTGACGGGATGCCAGCTTATCCAGCGTGTCGGCGGTGAGCAGCACCTTGCTGGGGTCCTTCACCACCAGGCGGCAGTTCCGCAGCACGCCGGAGCGCAGCAGAGGCAGCACCATGGTGTCCGTCAGTGCGCCGGTGATCAGCGCCGCGCCGTGCTCCTTAACGCAGGCCTCCAGCCCATCGGACGCCTCCGGCGGCAGTTCCGCAGCCTTAGGCAGGTTCATCAGCCGGTAGATGTGAACGGTGTCGGCGATGACCTTTTCCATGCTCATGTGGTAGCTGGCGCCGGTGCAGAGGATGACGCCCTCCGCCACGGACCGTGCGCCCAGGCTCTTGCGGCCCAAAGCGCCGTCGATGATGGAGCGGTCGGCTCCCAGCTCAAAAAACGCCTGGGATACGGACTTAAGCTGGGTGGTGATGGACGGCCCCGCCAGCTGCACATGTCCGGCACTGCGGGCCCGCAGGATTACCACCTCCCCCAGCGGAGTGGGGATGCCGGTAGTCATCAGGATCTCCTTGGTCACGTCACCCAGCCGCAGCATGTCCTTGGCTGTGGCGATCAGCGTGCCCTCCTTCACGAAGATGCCGGGCTTTTCCGTGCCGGTGACGATGTCGGTGGACTCGCCGTCGCGGCCGATGGAGGTCAGGCCCAGTGTGCCGTGCAGGTGGCCGCCGGACAGCATCCAGTTGAGCATGGTGGTCTTGCCCGCGTTCTTGCACATGCCCACGATGGACATGGTCTTTGTCTCATTGAGCCGGCGGAGCAGCTCGTCGTGCATGTCGTACACGCCCTTTCCTTGTTATTCGATTTATCATCATAGCATATCATTCCGGAAAAAGAAAGGGGTGAAACGTTTTTTGTCCCCTCTCCCCTGTTCCCCTGAAGCACACGCAAGAGTGGCCAGGACACCTGAGCTCTCGCCGAAAACCATGTACGCCGATACCTTGGGAGAAAAAAGCCCAGTTGTGTATCGAGCAGCCGGAGAACACGCGGGTTCCGCTCGAAAGCGCAAAGGCTGAGGTACAGAAGCCATTCCCCCAAGAGGAAGAGCTTGCGGCGGAAACGGCCCGTCTGAACGAGCTGAACGCCCTGCCAAACCCGGATAAGAAGGAAAAATGAGATCGTGGACGGTGAGCGAGGCGAGGAGGAGCCGCAAAAATCATCCGCAGGCAGAGAACGCTAAAAAATCACAGCGGCAATGTGGAATACCTGCATTGCCGCTGTGGTCGCAAGCTGGAAAATGTGCCGGGTATGTGATATAATGATGCTGACAAAATCGGTATTTGCGGAGGAGAACAGAATGGACACAAGGTGCAAAAATCCCAGATCTCGTACTACAATCGGCACCTTTATGCCTGTGTATCCTTCTTGAAGGTAAAAAAGAAAGCGGAGCTGCCGGAAGATTATTTTGTGCTGACGCTGGGGCTGTCCGCGCCGTTGGAATCCGACCGGGTGGCGGCAAAAACCGAGCCGTATCCGGGTCGGTGGACAACGCATTTTGTCATCAGCAGTCCGTCCGATTTGGACGGGGAGCTGTTTGATTGGATCGAGCAGGCGTATCAATTTGCGCAGGCAAAATAACGGAGGAAACAGATGCAAGTCAACGAATATCAGAAAGCGGCTATGGCAACGCTGAATCCGGCGCTTGATAAAAAGGATGTTCTCATCAACAGCGTCATGGGCTTGTGCGGGGAATCCGGCGAAGCCATTGACATTGTGAAAAAGTGGCTGATGCAGGGACATGAGCTGGACAGGGAGCATTTGGTCAGGGAGCTTGGAGATGTGGCGTGGTATCTTGCCGAGGCTGCCACGGCATTGGATGTTCCGCTGGAAGCTGTTTTTCAGGGGAATCTGGATAAGCTGCGTCAGCGTTTTCCCAACGGCTTTGACACAGGGGCTTCGGTAAATCGCAAGGAGGGGGATTTATAAACGCAGGATTTAGGCGTATTTCACAGCCTCGGCGCCCTGTGGCTCAGGGTGCTGAACGAGCTGGAAACCAAGGGAACGGAAACCGTTTATACCGACAATGCAGGCGAAAGCGCAGAGGTCAGGGAGCTGCTGTATCTGACCGCAGAGGTGCAGGATGCCGCGCTGCCCGACGCGATCATCGAAAAAGCATAAGGTGCAGACGGAATATGATCGGATGGTCCGCAATTTCACCGTGCAGGAGGAAGTGCCGGAGCTGCATCACGAGAACTCCTATGCTTCCCGTCTGTACGCCTATATGGGACAGAAGAATCAGGTGGAGTGGCTGATTGAGCGGCTGAAAAGCAATCCCGCCGCACGCTCTGCGGCCATCACCATGAGCCGCTGACGGACGAGGGCTATATCCCCTGTGTCAGCCTTCTAGATTTTCAGAAAACCGGCGGAAAGTTGGATATGACCGCCTATGGCCGTGCGTTGGACTTTGGCTGCAAGGCGTATGTCCCGACAACGCTCTATACATCAAAGACTATCTTGGGTATGTATGTGTCCATGAGATTGGCGATCTAATCAAGCCTCACTACGTCACAGAGAGCTTTCCGAAGCT
>ERZ773146.467-NODE-467-length-29457-cov-5.778655_pt1 | contig 29457 bp, 20 predicted proteins | sample MGYA00580847_ERZ773146 | MGnify/ENA primary metagenome ERZ773146 (study PRJEB29015, sample SAMEA2737830) | human gut metagenome | biome: human gut; feature: human-associated habitat; material: faeces | place: China | collected 2012 ...
TACAATAACAACGGCAAGAGCCAAGATGATGTAACCGAGCTCATGACTATACTTTAATGCCTGCTGATATACATCTTGAGTTGTTTTATAGTCTGTATATTGGTAAATACCCCAACCGATGGTTGCTAAAACGGTATTCCAGATGCCAGCACCGATTGTGGTATAGAGCAAGAATTTGCCTACATGCATACCTGCCAAACCGGCTGGAATGCTGATTAACTGGCGAACAGCTGGTACCAGGCGCCCAAAAATAGTGGATGCGGCTCCATGCTTGCGGAAATACTCTTCTGCAACTTCTACCTTTTGGCGGTCTATCAGGCACATATGTCCGATGCGGCTGTCGGCAAAACGGTAGATGATAGGGCGGCCTACCCATTTAGCTAAATAATAGTTGATAAGTGCACCGATATTGGCACCAATGGTGGCAAATACGATGACCAGGATAAACGACATTCCGCTATCAGGATCCATGGCTTTCCATGCTGCAGGTGGAACAACCACCTCTGATGGGAATGGGACGAATGAACTCTCGATAGCCATGAAAAGGGTTACTACCCAGTAATTTAAATTGTCGAGTATCCAAAGAAAAAGATCTGCAGTATTCATTTGTTATCTTGAATCTAAATAATATCTGTCTCAGCTGTTGAAACTGAGACAGATATAGGTGATTTATTTATTCTGTTTTGCCCATGTATCCTTCAAACCAACGGTTTTGTTGAATACTGGTTTTTCTGCAGTAGAATCAAGATCGGCCATGAAATAACCGATACGCTGGAACTGGAGATATTCACCCGGCTTCTTGCTGGCTGCATATTCCTCAACATAGCAGTTAGGATAGTCGTGGAAGCTATCCGGGTTGAGCAACTCGTGGAAATCACGTTCATCAGCAGATGGATTTTCTACCATAAAGAGACGGTCGTATTCGCGCACCTCTGCCTTTACGCAGTGATCTGCTGATACCCAATGCAATGTACCCTTAACCTTACGGTTGGCACCTTCCATGCCGCTCTTGCTGATAGGATCGTATTCTGCCTGAATCTCAGTGATAACACCATTTTCGTCCTTTGTGCATCCAGTGCACTTAACGATGTAAGCATTCTTCAGACGAACTTCTTTACCCGGAGTCATACGGAAGAATTTTTTAGGAGCATCTTCCATAAAGTCAGCACGCTCTATCCAGAGATTCTTAGAGAATGTGATGGTGTGTGTGCCATCAGCTTCATTTTCTGGATTATTGATTGCTTCCATTTCCTCTGTTTCACCTTCCGGATAGTTGGTAATTACGAGTTTTACAGGATCAAGTACTGCACTCACACGACATGCTTTCTTGTTCAAGTCTTCTCTAACAGATGCTTCGAGTAAGGCCATATCGTTGAGAGCATCGAACTTAGTATAACCGATACTGTCGATAAACATACGAATACTCTCAGGAGAGTAACCGCGACGGCGCATTCCGCAAAGAGTAGGCATACGTGGGTCGTCCCATCCGATAACCAGTTTCTCATCTACCAGCTGGTGAAGCTTACGCTTGCTCATTACTGTATAAGTGAGGTTCAATCGGTTGAACTCAATCTGACGTGGACGATTGTCGTTTAATACATCTGCAGTTCCGTCCTTCTCCTTCAAGAAGTCGATGAACTTATCATAAAGCGGACGGTGAGGTACAAATTCCAATGTACAGATAGAGTGGGTTACCCCCTCAAAGTAGTCACTCTGTCCGTGAGCGAAATCATACATAGGATATGCATGCCATTTTGTTCCTGTACGGTGATGAGGAGTTTGGATGATACGATACATGATAGGATCGCGGAAATGCATGTTTGGATTCGCCATATCGAGTTTTGCGCGAAGCACCATGCTGCCTTCTACGGCCTCAGGAGTATTCATCTTCTCAAACAAAGCAAGGCTTTCTTCGATTGGGCGATCACGGTATGGACTAGCAGTACCTGGTGTGGTAGGAGTACCCTTCTGCTGTGCAATTTCTTCAGCAGTTTGTTCATCTATATATGCATTGCCCTTCTTGATCATCCAGACAGCAAAATCCCAAAGCTTCTCAAAGTAGTCAGAAGCATAGTAGATATTGCCCCACTTGAAACTGAGCCACTGGATGTCTTGAAGAATATTCTCTACATATTCATTATTTTCCTTGCTAGGGTTAGTGTCATCAAAACGAAGATTGCAAACACCATTATATTTCTCTGCAACACCAAAGTCCATGCAGATAGCTTTGGCATGGCCGATATGCAGATAACCATTAGGCTCTGGCGGAAAACGCGTCTGGATTCGTCCTCCGTTTTTGCCTTCTTTGAGGTCTTCCTCAACTAACTGTTCTACGAAAGAGATACTTTTCTTCTCTTCCAAATTGTTTTCTTCATTAATTGCCATAATTCAATAAAAAGAATAATTTTTAAATTTATGGTGCAAAGATACAAATTTAATTGTAAGTACCGAAATTATCTGGCAGATAATTTTGTTTTGGGAGCAATAATTCACAAAATATGTTTTTAAACATATAAAAAGATTCGTTTGTTTCGAAAAATATGTCTATCTTTGCATCGTTATCCTGAATACAATCTTTTTACCTTAAATGAAACTAATACCAAAAGGAACGCCTTCGCTGTGAAGCGAGGGCGTTTTGCATTTATACCAGGTTCATATTCTATTACTTTTTGCGGAATGTTTCGTTCTTAATAATGATTGAACCTTCTTCTGTATCGAGTGTTGCCTGCTCCTGAACATCGGCATCAAGACCCTTGCGGCTCAGGATAATCACAGCTGCTTTACCTTCTGGCTTAGCTGGCAATTCCCACTTGTAAAATTCCTTGTTAAGGCCTTTTACTTTAACAGAGAAATCACTGTTCAAAGTTACACTGCGCTCTCCATCTGCGCTCTTATATTCACCGGCTGCGGCAGCCTGAAATGCAGAATCGGTTACAACAGTCTGTTCTGCCTGAGCTGGTGCTGGTGCCTTTTTCTCAGAACATGCTGTGAAAGCTATCAGGCCCATAGCAAATGCAAGAATTGATAATTTCTTCATAATCTTTAAATTTTATATGTTAATAATAATGTATAATCTAAACCGTTTTTATAAGCTAACTCTTTTTATACATTTGTTTATCTCAGTGGTATGCTATAGAAAGATAGTATTCCACTGGTACAAATGATTACCCAAATAGAAACGAGCCCCGTAATGATAGGGACGCTTGCAAATCTGATGTCGTGGTTGGGCTTAAAACGTTCGGTATGCTTCCTTAAAAAATACTGAAATATATAATAATATAAGGTGGCATAGAGAAAACCAATGAGGGTACCAATCATGAGGTCGCCAAAATAGTGTACACCGAGATACATGCGGGAATAACTGGTTATCAATGCCCATAGGCATAAGAATATCGTGAGTTTGCTCCGGCGAACCAGATATTGTGCAAAGAAGGCCATGCTCCATGCATTGGCTGCATGAGAAGATGGGAAACCATATCTGCCACCCCGATATCCTTGAACAACATGTACCATCGGACTGATAGGATTATCAGGATTGCTGGGACGCATTCTTGCTACCAATGGCTTCAGAATTCCTGATGCAGTCTGGTCTGAAAACAAGATAATCAGAGTGATGACAACTATAGTGCTCATCACAACCTTGACAGGAAAATTCTTAAGCAGTACAAAGATAAAACTGGCATAGAACGGAACCCATACAAAACGGTCTGAGAAAATCATCATGAAGTAATCCCAATACACGTTGTGAAAACCATTGAAAAACAGAAAAATCTGAGTATCAATCTGTTCTATTTGATGAAGTAATTCTATCATAGTCTTTCTTTATGAAATTCTGTAATGTTCGCTTTCTTGTTTCTGATAATCTGTTGCCCTGTCGTTTGGGCTATTTTGCACTCAAGTCATCGTACAACTTCTGTAGATAAGCCATGCCTCGCTTCAGGTTATAACCTTTTTTGCCTTTATCATAAACAACCTTTTGGGATTTGTTGTCGTAGATGATAGAGTTCTCCTCTGATACCATGCCGAAAGCATCGGGTACATCAAAGAATGCAAATTTAGGCGTAGCATCACTCAACATGTTCTTGCTGAACAAGAAGTCTTTATGAGGAATGCCTAATTGTCCGAGCAGTGTAGCTGCTATATCATGCTGACTTCCTATGAGCTTAACATTCATTGGGCGAGCTATTGCTCCACCGGTCATGATAAGTGGAATCTGATAGCGGCTGCGGTCAAAGTTGTCAAGATGTTCTTTGTATGCGCCAACATGATCGGCAACGAGTAATACCAAAGTGTTTTTCCATCTAGGCAATTTGCTGTATTCACGCAGAAGATGACCTATGACACTATCAGTGTAAGCAAATGCATTTAAACGCTTGTCTTTCAGTCTGCTATATGGTACATCGAATGGCTCATGACTGCTTGATGTCTGGAATACTCTCAGCATAGGCTGTTTGGCATTCTGTTCTTTCCTGAGGTCTGCAAGCAGCCGGTTGGCTACGATATGATCGTGTACTCCCCATTTGCTCAATTTGTCTTCTATAGGGAAATCACTATCTGAAATGATTCTCTCATAGCCCTGGGAAACCAACCAAGAGCGTTGGTTGGCAAAATCAACATCACCACCATAATAATATGCATTGCCGTAATGCTTTGCTTTAGCCAATGAACGTGCCAATGATGGTAATTGTGCAGATTTTGCCGGGTAGCGCATGATGCTGGTTGTAGGTTGTGCAGGATAACCGCTCAAAACAGCAACCAGACCACGATCCGTGCGGAAAGTGTTGGAATAGAATCTTGGGAAGAAAATTCCCTTTCTGGCTATTGAGTCCAAGCAGACAGCTACGTCTTTATGTGTTCCGACGGAAGGCATGATGTCGTTGGCAAAGCTTTCCATAATAATAATAAGTATATCCGGCTTTCCGTTTTTCCGGGTCTCTTCATTCAGAAGAGGGTAGGTGTTCTGGTCGCTTGAACTTACCATTTGAGCAAAGAGCTTGTTAGCTTCTTCTTCTGACATGTATCGGTATTGCGATGCAAAATCTTCCTGATGGGTAAGTGATTCAAACAGGCTGAACATCGGATTGACGGCAGCATGATTCAAAAACGCATTTTGGCTGAAATATGCCTTTCCTGTATTTGTTGTAGATACAGTAAATCCTCCTCTGATAGGGATGAAGAGAAGGGCAGTAAGCAGCAACAGAATAAGAGAATGGCGCATACGATGATACTCTATGTCTGAGTAGCGCGTTCTGCGACCACTGCCGAAATCTCCAAAACCATAGTTGCTGTATCTGCTGGAATAGCGCTTCTGGGTATGAGGCATGCGGAGTGCGAACCAGACGGCTATGGTAAGCAGCACAGTGATGAGGAGAGCAAAAAAGATGTAAAGCCCTCCAACACTTGCAAGTGCATCTTTTGGAGAAGTAAAGAAATAATATAATGGAGTGCTATCTAGCGGGAAGTTCCAATATGGATATAATCCTGCATTCAGTACGAATGTAATGGAAACCAGGAAAGATGCCAGTATATAATAAGCATTCAGAATGGGACGTATAATCTCCTTACGAAACCAAATCATTGCGATGAGCAACAAACCCGGTAGTGCGGTGAGGTAACCAGCCATAGAGAGGTCGAGTGATAAACCGTACCACATCACTGTAGGCATTTCGCTCCAGATATTATCGATAGGTTGTGTAGCAGAAGCCTTTTCCAATATCATGAAAAATGGTTTCTGAATACTGAACAAAATGACAAACGTAAAATACGTTTTTATAAACCACAATATTTGCTTCATATCTATGCTTCTTGACTAATAATTATGATATACTCGGCTTTGAGCTTGAAAATTAATGCAAAAATAACCATTTTATTTCATATAAACGACTTTTTTGTGTTTATTTTTCAAAAAAGTGAGAAAAAATTTGGTCGTTCTAAATAAAAGTCGTACCTTTGTTGTAATAAATTTTATAACATAACTATGGCTAAGTACAATATTCAACCTAAAAAAGAAAAAATAGCAAGATATCAATCTATGCTGAGTGAAGAAACTAAGGACCGCCTTCGCGACGAGATAATCCGTGTTCTTGTGACTGAAAGAAAGTACAAGGACCCAGACTATAGTTCCAAGAAACTTGCAGAGGATTTGAATACTAACTCTCGCTATATTTCTGCTGTATGCGCAACTCGATTTCATAAGAATTATGCCGAGTTGGTGAATGATTATCGAGTAAACGATGCTATGTCTTTACTTACCGATAAACGTTATGCAAGAATGAGTGTAGAAGGTATCAGCGAAATGGCTGGTTTCAATACTCGTCAGAGTTTCTATGCTAATTTCTTCAAGCGAATAGGCGTTACTCCCCGTCAATATCGTGCTAATCATTTTAAGGGATTGGAGTAAGTTTAATTGTTAATAACTAGAACATGAAACAAAAAGGAGGGTGTATCATAAGTTAATGATTCACCCTCCTTTTTGTTTTTACAAACTATTGCGAGTTACCTCTTGAAGTAGTTTCTCAATGCCTGGTGGCGGATACTCCTGTTCAATCTGCGTATGGTCAGATTTCGTATCTGGCGAACTCGCTCGCGTTTGAGCCCCATATCTTCAGCAATTTCAGCCATCGTTTCTTTAGGAACACCTATACCATAGAATTTGGTGATGATTTCTTTCTCTCGTGGCAATAAATCTGCAATGCTTTCTGCCATCTTTTTCTTCATCATTTCTATATTCAGGGTATCATCTGCAATCTTTACATCCGGATCGTTTAATATGTCTAATAGGGTATACGGATTGTTTGCGCTTAGTGGCGCATCTACAGATACAGCCTTGTCTGCGTTTCTTGGGGCATATTTCTTCTGGTCTTTCGGTAAACGATAAAGTCCTGATTGTTTATCGATGGCCTGTGATATAGCCTTGTGAACGAATGGACCGGCATAAGCCACAAAATCAGTGCCCCGGTCGGCTTGGAACTTTCTGGCTGCCATAAGCATTGCCAGCGTTCCTTCGCTAACCAAGTCATCAAACTCAACGCCTTTACCTTTATACTGGTTGGCTACTGATTTTACATAGTTTAAGTTCTCACTAACTATCTTGTTTATTTCTTTTTCTGTCATACTCAATAATTCTTTTTGCAAATATACATAGAATAATTCAAAAAAGCAAGTATTTTGCGCATTTTAACCAATCAATTTGGTTTCCACATATTATATATGTTTCTATGATTTGCATAAAGCTGCGTATGGACAGTATTCGCAACGATGCTTATCATCTGTAGGCCGGAATGGTTGGTCCTTGTCAAAGATGTTGGCGATGAGAACTTTCAGTTGTTTCATAAACTCTTCTTCGTATACATCTATGCTACTGATGAGTTCCTTGCCCATTTTTAATGTCGGATCATAATCTTCTGCTCCTGCATTTTGTATAAACAGCAAGCCTGGAGATACGGGCTCTTGAGCCGGATTCAGATTCCTGTTGTGGCTTACAATAATCGAGTAGAGCATAGATTGTAAATAATAATCTGTATGCTTGTTGAGCATGGATGGATCAAACACTTCGCTCAGTTCTCTTGGACGTGTTGTTGAAATACGTCCTGTTTTATAGTCTATTACGCGGATTCGTTCTGCAAGATTATTGCCATTTGCATGACCGTTAGCTGCAACAGCGTCCAGTCGGTCGATAAAACCTCCTATTGACAGAGATAAATTGCCGATACTTGTTTCTACTTCGACGTCAGTTTTTACAACCAACTCTAATCCGAGTATGGTGAATGGAGCCTGTCGCATATCTATCGTGACAAGTTGCCGGATATACCTTGCTATTACTTCTTTATTAATCAGTTGCAGACCATTATATTTTGGACGATATCCTGCAGCGCTAACTTTAAAGAGTTCTTCTCTGAATGCCTGATCTACCAAGCGATAAACAAGCGATTCATCTTTTAAGGCTTGCTCTAATTGCTCTTTTGATACAACGATAGGACGAGTCAGTTTGAGTTCTCCTTTACCGTCGGTTGTCAGAGCATCGCTGCTTGCTAATCCCAGATAGAACAGTTCTGCTGCCCGATGGAATATATTTCCAAATACTTTGTTGTCTACTTCGTCCTCATCAATTTCATCTGGCTCAATCAGTCCTTCTACATATTTATAGTAGAATTGCTTTTCACATCTCAAATAGGTATTCAAAAATGTTGGCGTAAGCATTTTCAAATTCTTAAGCTGGCTGAGCGCATGCAGTTTTTTCTCTATTGGTTCATAAGTAGGACGCAGTGTGTTTTGTCCTGCGACCAAAGAAAAGCGCTCGATGTCATGATGGCTTTCTACCAGGAGTTGTAGCATAAAACGGCTCATCTCACCCGATTGGCCATCTTCTGTTGCGTTATTGTAACATAAAGTGATGTCGTGTGAGCGTTGGAGCAGACTGTGAAAATAATAGGCGTATATGGCTACTTTGTTATCTACCGTAGTCAAGCCGTATGCCTTTCTCAACGAATAGGGAATAAATGAAGCATCGTTCACACCTTTCGGCAGCTTCCCTTCGTTGCATGAGAGTACTAAGATATGCTCGAAATCCAGATTTCGAGTTTCCAATACACCCATTACCTGTATTCCTTCTGCAGGTTCACCATGGAATGGAATACTTGTAGATTGGATGAGCTGTTGGATGAGTCGTTCCAGAGTGATGCAGTCTACTGCTAAGTCTCCTGTCTGGATGAGTTCTTGCAGACGGTTCAATAATGTATAGGTCCTGAAGAGCGATTCCTGGAATAAAGGATCGTCCTGTTCTTTGCTATTCACACCTATTGTCTTCAAAATATCCAGCAGATACTGGATGAGTCTCAAGTTGTATTCATTTTCTGTTGCAGTCTCACCCAAATCTTTGAAAAGCAGTGACAAGCCTTCATCACCATCCATACTTAGAAATTGACGGGTAGGATAGAACTGCTTCTGTTCGTCAAGAGCGCTCAAGAGTTTGCTATAATTTTGAGAAATATAGCGTGTGTATGGATGACGGAGCACCATGAGCACATTGTGTAAGCGATAGTTGTTACTATGCTTGGGGTGACCTACGCCCTGCAACTTGATGAGCTGTTGAAGCAAACTGTAGAATGGTGTCTGTTGAAGCGGATAACCCAATGTTATGTTATATGATAACTTGTCGTTCTCAGAATAATCTGGCAACGACTTGATGTCTTCGTTTGTAGGAAGACTATGTATAACACTTTGCAACAATCCTTCATCGGCTAATACTATAGCCACTTTTTTTCCATATTTATAGCGTTTCTTTTCTTTAAGCCATTGGTTTACATAGCGGGCCTGTATGTTTTCAGTTGATGCCGAAATGTATGTAATGTCTTTATTGTTATCAAAGTTATGATAAATTTCACGAAGATCCTGAGGAGGCATATCATTCAATTCGTTAGGATAATATTTGAGATATTCACGAATGTAGTGACCTGCCTCATGGTTGTTTTGCATATAATAGTCATCGTAGTCCCAATAGAAATGTGCTTTACCCTCTTTCATCAAGCGGTCGCAGAGTTTCCGTTCTACTACTTGCATCATATTAAAACCGACAAAGAGATATTTCTTGTGTTGGAATTTGATGTTTTCATCATTTACAACTTTCCTGTATAGAGCCCCCTCATAAGCCAATCCTTGTTCTTCAAGACGCATGTTGAACTGCTTATAGATATCAAGAAAATGGCTCCATAATTGTAGAAATCTCTTTTTGAGTTCTGAGTTGTGATCATCGTTGAAATTGCTGAAAAATTTCTTAATCAGCGTTTTCTGTTCTTCTGTAAGATATGAGATGTCATCAAGTTCATGTATATTGCTAAGATTGGCAAAGAGTTTTTCTGCTTCTGCCATGTTTTTATCAATATCGTCAAAATCTGTGATAAGAAGTTGTCCCCATCCATAAAAATGGTCTAGGGTCTCATCAATACCAGTGCAGGCTACGAATGTTTTATGTAAATCGCAAACAAGTTTGATTGGGTCTCCAACTTTCAATGTGCTATGTTTGCGAAAAAGGTCGCTGATTGTTATGTAAGATGGCGACCAGATAGGGTGATCAGTCAAACGGGCCAGACTCTCGTTGAGGAAAAGAGCGGCGCGTTTATTTGGAAACACGACGGCAATGTCGCTGAGATTGTTTCCGTATTTCTCGAGAATATCTCTTGCTACATATTTTAAAAATGTTTTCATATCTTAATGGACTTTTCAATGTTTGCAACTGTTCTTTATGTTGCCCTACTTTTTGGAAAGGGGCAATAGAACCTATTATTTTATTACTTCAACTATTCTGTTAGGGTATACATACCATAGATAACCTTTTACTCGGTGATGTCCCATGCTTCTTAATAAACCGATGTATTTTCTAACCTGTTCATGGTGTTCTACTTTCTGTTTACCGAATTTGAAGTCTACCACGATGGTTTCATTTTTTGAGTTTTGCATCACGCGGTCTGGACGGTATTCTGCCACTTTTCCATTTTCAACTGTCAGGATAGAACATTCATTTAGTATGGTCAGTTCCTTGTCAAACCATTTTGCGACCTTTGGTGATTCAAGTCTTTTCCTGATCATCTCCTTTATTTTCTCTGGTGTGAGGTCTTGATCGTATAAAAGTCCGTCTAACTCCAACTGTTTCAGGGCTCCATCAATATCATCAACCGTGCGGATTGTAGAAAAGAGGTTGTGCAAAATGGTACCCATTTTGATATAAAACTTCTGTTGCTCTTCAGTTTCATCACGCTTTATAAAGTCACGGCTCTGGTTACTCTGTCTGAATTCTGGCATTTCAGGCGTAACATTTATTTTAATTTCTAAAGGTTGAGAATAGGCTGAGAGCACGTTTGTATCCTTCTTCTCGTTTGATTTCTTGGAAGAATCAGGTACATATATTTCATTATAGCAGAAAGATATGTCATCTGTTTTGGCATCAGAACCTATTCCTGTTAACTCCATCTTTACATCATTAGCTTCAAGTCGACCGGCTACCTTGTCGAGTACTGATTCAATAATGGCAGAACGATATGCACTATTAGCTCGTTTGCCAATTACAATCAGGTTGTGACTGGCACGTGTGAAGGCTACATAAAGCAGATTCAAATTGTCGACTATGTTTTGCAGATGTTCATGATTATAATCTGCTTCATATATACTTTGCTTCATCAGTTTAGCACTGAAATCTATAGGTACCAGTGGAAGCTCGTTGTATGGAGCTTCTTGCGGTGTGCACCAGATAGTGTTGGCTTTTTCTAGTTGCCAGTCACAGTAAGGCATGATAACATGATCGTATTCCAGTCCCTTACTCTTATGTATAGTAAGGAATCTGATACCTCCATCGCCATCGCTATGAATGCTTTTTTCGTGAATACGGTTATCCCACTCTTTCAGAAATCCTGTGATATCACTACTGTTATCTGTGAGATATTTACTTAAGCAATCATAAAAAGTACAGATGTAGGCAGTTTGCTTGATCATGTCTTTTATTTCGCCAAGTTTAAGTTCTGCAAAAAGGCGTTCTGTGAGATCGAACAGTGGCATTTCCAGATACTCAGAACGATTGGTCAAAAGTTGTTCCGGCATATTTCCAGCTACAGAATACGTGTCACAAAACTTGTTGAGAGTTGCTAATGCAATATTGTCATTTGGGTGTACCAGTATGTAGAGAGCGTTAACCAATGTGCATACTGCTTGGGAGGCATCCAGCCTGAATGCCTCATCTGAAACCAACGGATAGTCGGAATGGTTCATAAAATACTCAGCAATGTCCTGTATGTTACGGTTGCTTCTTACCAGGATTGCTATTTTGTTGCAAGGAACACCTCTTTCAACCAACTTGTCTACAGTGTCCAGTGTGGTTTGCATCATTCTGTCTTCAATATTTTCACCGCCCAGGAGCTGGATACTGATAGATCCATTAGGAACAGAATGGTGGTCTGGTACTTGCTGGCAGACATCGCTATATGCGCTTTCCAGCTGTTTACATTCCTCAGGACATTTATCTTTCAGGTCTTCAATCTCCAATTTTACTGCTTCTGTGAAAAAAGCATTGTTAAACTCAATGATGTTTCTATCAGAGCGGTAGTTGGTACCTAAAGTTTCTATGCTTACTTTTTTCGCGCTTTTATTAAATTCTTTATCAATATTATTGAGCAGTCTCCAATCGCCGGATCGCCATCTGTAAATACTTTGTTTTACGTCACCAACAATGAGGTTACCTGCATCTTCTCTACTCATGGTTTCTTCGAGCAGCACTTTAAAGTTCTTCCATTGGATGGTGCTAGTATCTTGAAACTCGTCAATCATTATATGGTCGAGTTGAGTGCCAATCTTTTCAAAGATGAATGGCGAATCGCTATCCTTTATCAGTGAATTGAGCAAGGTCTGAGTATCGCTCAAAAGGAAACGGTTTGCCTCTCTGTTCATCTCCCTGACTTTTTTATCTATGCTTCCCAAAAGGCGGAGCTGATTAAGATGCTTTATGGTCAAGTCGGTACTTTTAAAGATTCGTGTGAGTCTTGGACGATTGTCTTCTGCAAACAGCAGAATAGGGTAGAGCACCGATTCTACATAATTGAAGATATCAGTACAATTTTTTACATCAGATTTTTTGACCCATGCTTCCGGACTTTCCCGACATTTACAGAAAGTATCATTATGTAGATCATCATCACTGTATTTGCCATTTTTCAGCTTGTTGAAATAGCTCCAAATACCTCTCGTTTTTCCAGCTAAGTCGTCTGACGTAAAGCCTTCTTCTTCAAGGGAATCGAAAAAAGTAGCAGCAATTTCTTTAAGCTGCTCTTTTGCCTTATTGCGCATCTTTTTCATTCGGTCGGTAAAATCCTTGAAGAAATCTTCTTGTTCCATCAATTCTGTCAGCTTGTCGGAATGAGCTTTGTAATAATCCTTGAATATGTTCTCACCGAATTTCTTGATCTGTCCTATGACATTCCAACTCTTATCATCATCAATATTTTCTTTGATATAATCCATAATCCAGAAAAGTAGACGATCGGTATCTTCAAGACTTTCTATAAGTTCATCAACGGCATGTTGTTCTATTTGATAGTCATTGAGTTCTATCCGTAAATTGGCAGTCAGATCAAGTTCACGTGCAAGATTTCTCAATACACTCTGAAAGAACGTATCGATGGTCATAACCCGGAAATAGTTATAATTATGTATGAGCAAATGCAGGGCAGATTCTGCATTTTTCTGAATTTGTTTGGATGAAAGATACGGTAAAGCCTGCTGTATTTGATTTACATAATCGTTTGCTTCTGGTAGTCCGTGTGCAATTTCGTATAATTTTCCTAAGATACGCATTTTCATTTCTTCAGTAGCTTTATTGGTGAAGGTTACTGCAAGAATGGTTCTGTAGGAAGCAGGATTAGCTATCACGAGTGTCATATACTCGCGAGCTAAAGTAAATGTTTTACCTGATCCTGCACTTGCTTTATAAACAGTTAGTTGTGAACTCATATTTTGTTTTTTTATGATGTTATTGATATTGTGCCCTAGAAATCATGTTTTATCCATGCTTTTATGAATATTACCAATCTCTAAATAGTTCAAAACCGAAGCGACAGCCTATGCCATTAAACTTCGTGTTTTTGAAGGCTGCAAAGAATCCTAATGTAATAGCTCTTGTTGTTACTCCATATCCCCATTCTGTATATGGGTGTAAATGGTTTACAACAAGACTGCTTACATACAGACGCTCGGCTTCTATATATTTCCCAATCAGGGGGAGCCATGCAGTTGCAATCATGGGAGCTTCATAAGTGAAATTTCCGCGAACGTAATAATCACTGGCATTATACCATTGGGATGGCAGTAATTCGAATTCTCCACTCCAACTGTCATTCCAACCTCCAGGAATATTGTTGTCATGGAAATTGGTATAGTCAACGAAGTCCCAATGATCACCTTTACGGGTATAAAAACCAGCTCCTAATCTAACAGAATATGATTGACGGCGTGACGCTTGAAAAATAGTTTGTGCATCTACTTCTACCCGTTCGTAGTCTATGTTTGAACCTAGTAGGTTTTTCCATCCCTTTTCATAGTCTATTTTAAAGATAGAGCCTTTCTTACCCCATGGTAAGAGTTCTAAAGCTACAGCTGGTGCTACTGACACATATTTGCTTGGGTAATTAAACAGTTTATAGAAACTTTCTACTACAGCTTTTCGTTGATGTGAAACTAAACCTACTTCAAAACCGATATAGTCGTTGAAACTCCAGTGGTTAGTAAGACGAAGGTAATCATCTTTAAACTCTGTCAGTTTCCTGTTGTTTGCCTCAATATCTGTTGAGATTTCCGGTAATGACAATCCTGGATATTCTGAGAATAGTGGATATAGAAAATCGTTATCTTCAGGTTTGCTGATGCCTAACATCTTTCGTGCAACACGATTATTCGATATTCTATTACCATTACCGATTTCTAACTTCAGATATCCATTGTGCTTCTGGTTATAGTTGAATGTCAATGGTATATTGAAATAAAATCTGTGTTGTTTCATACTGTAACCTCCTTTAAAGCGAAGCCCCAATTCCAGATTTTCTGTAAACCTGTAGCCTCCCTTCAGGTCAAACTTGTATACAATTCCTTTTCGCTCGGAGTATCCCATATAGAGTGGGTTGAGAATAGGACTGATACGGAAGTAGCCTTGGTTTTGCTTTCCGAAGCCTTGGGAAATCCTGTTTAATACATTGTCACCGATAACATCCCAAAGTATGTCTTTTGCAAAGTTTTTCTCTGGTGTGTTGTTATTCAAGGAATCTGTTATTTGTTTTCTTTTTTCGTAGAATTTTTTGTATATGTCAGCCTCATCTTGGTTTAACTCAATTGGGCGCACTTTTGCCATTAATGCTGTGTCGGCAACATTATTGAGTGAATCACTTAATATTTTCGGCAGTCCGTATACAGTTGTATACATGCCCGTTATCTTGTTACCCATAAAACTGAAGTTGGCTCTCATGCTGCACCTTGCAGGAGAAAGTGAACCAAAGCCGTCTTTACCCATAATAATAGAGATATAGAAACGGGTCATATCATATTCGCCCTCAAAGTCTACCATGCTTATCTTTCCGCTTTGGGAATCAACAATGGCACGTGCTTCAATAACCTGGGTGTTTTTGAGACGTGGATATACGTAGACTTGTGCTTTGCCGAATGGTAATTGGGTGACGGCATATTTATAATATCTGCGATTCTTATAGTGGAAAGGAGAAAGAATATTAGTTTCGAAAAGTGTTTCTCCATATACCGTTGGAGTCATGTATTTCAAAACTGATGACAATGTGTTGCTTCTATGCGGAATGGTGCTTATGTTCAGCAAACGCTTGGCAACTGGTCTGCCATTTGCGTCTAGCGTCATTTGGTTATAATACTCGCTGATGAATCTTCTGCCACCGCCATGAGCCACCGCATACATTGTCGGTACTAGCATGAGCGTTGCATTACGTTTGTTTGTTTTGATTTGAAATTTAGTGTAGGCATAACTTTTGTGCTCAGCTCTACCTGTTGTGTCAACAGATTGTGAATATTTAAATACCAAACACATCACCGAGTCACTAAAGGCGTCTCTCGGTGACATTCTTCTTGCATGTGCTGCAAAAGCCATCATGCAGAAGATAATCGTCAAAATGATGTGTGTTTGATATTTCTTCATCTATTATGAGTTAAGATGTTACTTGGCTGAAAAACTATGCCAAATATTTTGGGCAGCAGCTTTCCTAACCAAGATATTTCATAAGGATTCCTATCTTCCCGGATTCTCTCAGTTTGGTGATGCTTTTTTCTCTTATCTGGCGAACTCGCTCACGGGTCAGCCCCATTTTATCACCAATTTCCTCGAGCCCCTTTTCGGTTTCCCCAATTCCGTAGCATGCGCAGATAATTTTCAGTTCGCGATCCTTGAGGCAAACTTTTAAAACCTGTCTTAGGTCTTGTGCCATACTTTCATGGTCAACCTGCTTGTCTGTTCTGGCATCGTCTCCGCTTGCCATTACATCTGCCATAGAGTTGTCATCGTCATCACTGAATGGAGCATCGATGCTTACATGATGACCACTGGCAGCCATGCTCTGAGAAATCTTGTCCTCGTCAACACCCGTTCTGGCTGCAAGTTCTTCAACGCTTGGACGACGTTGGTTTTCCTGCTCAAACTTATTAATTTCCTGGTTTACCTTATTGAGTGATCCTACCTGGTTGAGAGGAAGTCGAACAATTCGGCTTTGCTCTGCTATTGCCTGTAAAATACTCTGACGAATCCACCATACAGCGTATGAGATAAATTTGAACCCTCGTGTTTCGTCGAAGCGTTCTGCAGCCTTGATGAGTCCGATGTTTCCTTCGTCAATCAAGTCTGTCAAGGTGAGTCCCTGGTGCTGATATTGTTTTGCTACCGACACCACAAAACGTAAGTTGGCTTCAATCAACTTATTTTTTGCTCTTTCGCCAGCTCTACCTCCCTTGCGGATAGCTTGAGCCAATTCTATTTCTTCATCAATAGAAACCATAGGGGCTCTACCTATCTCTACAAGATATTTGTCGAGGGCTTCACTATTACGATTGGTTATACTCTTTTGTATCTTAAGCTGTCTCATTATCTTTCCTCTTAGTTACACATTGCACAATTGGCGCAAAGATAATAAAAATATTGATACACGACTATAATTATAACTTACTTTAACGTAATTAACCTAACTTACTCATTTAAAGGCTATTTTACGGTCTTGTTCTTAACAAAACTTTGAAAAGCGTCATCGTATCCGTTAAACACGTTGATGTCTACCTCTCCATGAATTCCTGCTACTCTTCCGTCGGGGCAGAGTTGCCAATATACCAATCGGATGTCTGGTTTATACTCTCCATATCGTGCAATCCAAACCTGGTAGTTATGTTTCAGATCGGGAGCCTTTGGCAGATAGCGATTTACGAAAGTTTGGCTGATGTAAAGAATAGGCTTAACACCTGTTGTTCTCTCTACTATTCTAAGCCAAGTTCTAATGCGTGCAAACAATACTCCAGACCCTCCCATTTTCTTGATTTGACTAGGAAGCGGTTCAACATCAAGAACTGGAGGAAAATCGCCTTTCCTAATGATACTGTGTTTCAGAAAGTGTCGTGCCTGTTCGGCAGCAGGTGTTATGGTGGTAAAGAAGTGATAGGTTCCAACCTTGTAACCATGTGCTTTTGCATCACGATAATCTTTTCTGTAATATGGATTTAACAGCGATTTACCTTCTGTACTCTTGATATAGATGAAGCGAATAGGGAAGTTTACTGTACCTGAAACTGTCTTTTTGCTGAGACGTCCAAGATGTGTAATGCGTAAACGGTTCCAGTTGATAGCATATTTTTTTCTGCCTTTTCCATGCTGGTATTTGCTCAGATCAATGCCATAAATACGTTCCGATGTATATACGAGTCTTTCGCCTTTATAGCGGTCATTTTTCCATTCGCCTATTCGTAAAGGCTTCTTGGGAGCAATGCTGAATCCGAATCCTTCACGTTTCCCGTTTTTCCAGTAACCTTCATAATAGGTTCCATCGTATCCTTGCCAGCATCCATGACCGTTTGGTTGATAGATGCTGTCGGTTGTACCCCGATAATATCCTAGAGAATCAGGTAAGAGGGTGTAATCAATAGAGCGTCGAAGTGTGACTCCATGAGCTGTTGCTAAAGATGCTGCAAGTTGAGGTGAAATAGCTTTAACCCCTTCAGGAGTTGTTTCTGAGGAAAGTTGGAATGTGTGGCTTCCTTGTGCAGTTTCACCATTCATTGCTTTGATGAGTTTGCATGCCTGACTCTTCCATTTTCCGTTCTCGTCTCTATAATAGGCTTGATATGAAATGGAGCGTTTCAACTTGAAATGTCCCTTTTTCTGTACATGTTTCAGGGAGTCAATCAATTTCTTGGCAGAATCGCGTAGTTCCAGTTCGTGTTGGGTATAAGCGCAAATAGAGTTGTAGCCTACATCCAGGACAGAATGAGAGTGAATATAATAGTTCAGTTCTCCAACTTTCCATTTGGAGTCTCTATACAAACTGTCTAAAGAATCAACTTTCTCTTTAAAGATGCTATCCGCATCTTTGCCAAGATAGTGACTCCGGCTGATGCTGTTGTTGTAGCAGGCGGCAAGTCTTCCTTCACATGAAGGAATCAACGCCCAACGATTCATAAAGTTGGCAGCCAGTGTCGTTGTGTCTTCGTCGAACCGGAGTATTGTTTTTCCATTTTGAATTAATTCGTAGTGACTGTATACTTTTATGTTTGCTTTTGCCTTGTTCACTCTATCACTTGATGGGTTCAGGCAATAATAGCTCCATGTGCAGGCGGCAGCCAGCAGAATGAGAACTAAACTTGTGATATATAATATTTTCTTTTTCATTTGATGATGACCTCCAATATTTTCTTGGTGGTTTCGGTAATCTTTGTTTTTTCAGACGTACGTTCGCCGATAAGCCAGATGATTTCACCTTTACTATCAGTTAATACGTGCTGTGTCTTCTTTTGTATATAGTCAAATTTCCTATCGGTCATATAGTCACTCAACAGTTTGCTACCCTTCATGCCGAAAGGTTGAAATCTATCGCCTTCTTTTACCAGTCGGTAGGTGAGGGGAAAACTGACTTTTTCAGCATCCAAAGTGATACATTGCGATTCTTTGCTTGGCATGAAGTCACCCATATGCGAGAAGATTCTTATCTTGATTTGGGTTCCTTCGTCCATGTTGTAAATGCCTTCTTCTGGCAGTCGGAACGCTCTTTGCTCCTGAATGTTATTCAAGTCTTTTATGTTAGAGATCAACAGCTGTTCTCTGTCGATGACTATCATATAGTCTTCGTTTTTCCAGATTTTACCGACACCACGATCCTGACTGAAGAGACTTTCACAGATGTCATCAATGACATTGCCGTGAAAACCATATCTGCCTAATTCTTTATGGAGTATGAATTCCGGACTTGGAGCATTCATGACAGATACTTTAGGGATATATATAACTTTCCTATAAGAGTCGGTTGTACTGATGCTATCCATGCTCTCAAGTATACTTTTCGCTTGGCGTATGTATTTGGCAGAGAGAGCGATATTTTCACTTGCTGCCGGGTTGATACTTTCTAAAAGAGGTACTACATGATGGCGAATTTTATTTCTTAAAGCATCGTCTTCCAAATTTGTTGAATCTGTGACAAAATCTTGCTTTTTTTCTTTTAGGTATTGCAATATATCCTGTCGGCTGATGCAGAGAAGAGGGCGCAGAATATTTCCGTTTTTGGGGGCGATGCCTGCTAATCCGTCTACTCCAGATCCTCTTAACTGATTCAGAAGTAAAGTTTCTACATTGTCATCGCGATGATGGGCCACACAAATGCCTCCTGCATGCAAGTCTTTTACTAATTGGGCAAAATAGCTGTAGCGTAAGTTGCGTGCAGCCATTTCGATACTTACCTTGTGCAAATGGGCATAAGCATAAGTATCAAAATGGATTCGAGATAAACTGATTCCCTGTTGTTGGCACAGATTTACACAAAATTGCTCGTCTCTGTCACTCTCTTCGCCGCGAAGGTGAAAGTTACAATGCGCAGCAGAAATATTCAGTCCTATATTTTTCAAGATAAGCAATAGGGCAACGCTATCGGCACCTCCGGACAAGGCAACGATATATGGTGTTTGCCACTTGAACATACCATGGTGAATAATATATTTTTTGACGATATTTTCAATTTTGTTCATTCTGTGATACTTTAAAAGTATATGATGTTTCTTATTACTTTCTGTTTTTCAAAAAGTCTTCTGCCCGCTGCAAATCTTCTGGCGTGTCGATGCCTACAGTTTCTACATCTGTAGTACCAACTTTTATCTTGTAGCCATTCTGCAGCCATCGAAGCTGTTCCAGGCTCTCTGCTATTTCTAGTGAACTTTGTGGCAGTTTGGTTACCTCTTTTAAAACTTCTTTGCGGTAAGCATAGATGCCCAAATGTTTCAGATAAGGAAAACTCTTGAGCCATTCTTCCTCTTCCTTTCCTCTTACGTATGGAATGATGCTGCGAGAGAAATACATAGCAAATCCTTGATTGTCTACAACAATCTTTGGACTATTAGGATTTTTAACAGCTTCCATACTGGTAAAAGCTTTTCCTAAAGTGGCAATTTGGGTTGTTGGGTCATCAAAACACTGGCAGATGGTTTCCAATTGACTCTTGTCAACAAAAGGTTCATCTCCTTGAACATTGACAATGACATCCCAGTCTCCACCAATTTTTTCGATAGCTTCTTCTATGCGGTCAGTACCGCTCTTATGATCCTTGCGCGTCATAACAGCTTTACCGCCAAATGCTTCTACAGCATTGAAAATTCGCTCATCGTCTGTTGCAACATAGGCTGCTTCTAGACAAGTTGCTACTTTCTCATAAACATGCTGTATCACTGGTTTGCCATCTAACATGGCAAGTGGCTTTCCCGGGAAACGTGTTGATGCGTATCTTGCTGGAATGATTCCTATAAATTTCATAATCTTCTATATTTAAACCTGTTTACTATTCAATTCATGCGATTCGTTTAACTTCAAATAAAAAAAAGTTGCACTTCCGCAGACGCAAAAGTACAACTTTATTTTGTATTCACCAAAAAACTTTTTGTTTTTTTTGAAAAACCTCAGAGAATATTTAATGTTCTCCCCAATTTTTTTATTCGTATCTGATAGCCTCGATAGGGTCGAGCCTTGCTGCCTTCTTTGCAGGATACCATCCAAAGAAAACGCCAGTAAATGTACAGACTGCAAAACTCATAATAATGCTCCAAGGCTCTATTTGGGTGGCTATATGGAAGAAAGAGTTCAGACTGAGCGATAAACTAACTCCCAATATCACTCCTATAATACCGCCAGTTACAGAAAGCAAGATAGCTTCTATCAGAAACTGGTTCAAAATATCAATACCTCGTGCGCCCACACTCATTCGAAGACCTATTTCGCGGGTGCGCTCTGTTACAGATACATACATGATATTCATAATGCCGATACCGCCAACGAGCAGTGAAATGCCTGCAACGGAACCTAATAGGATGGTGATTGTAGACATGGTAGAATTCATCATGCTTGAAATTTCCTCTTGAGAGCGGATATTGAAGTCATCTTCATCTGCTTCAGTAGTATCTGTTGCGTCTTTCAATTTGTGGTTGCGTCGCAATATTTCTGTAATCTGATCTTGGGCAGGTTGAGAGGCCTCTTCGGTGATAGCTGAGCAGACGATGCCTCCTAAATAGGTTTGTGCCATAATTCGCTTCATTACTGTTGTATAGGGGGCAAGTACCAAATCATCCTGGTCCATACCCATACTATTGTAACCTTTCTTCTTCAAGACACCGATTACTCTGAATGGAATGCTGTTAAATCGCACAACCTTACCGATAGGATCACTGCCATCAGGGAAAAGATAGTCAACTACTGTCTGTCCCAAAATACAAACTTTAGATGCAGCCTTAATGTCTGTATCAGTAAACATTTCTCCATCTGCCACTTTCAGTTGTCGGATGGAAAGATAGTCTTGGTTTACACCATAAATGGAACTTTGTGTGTTGTTGTTTCCGTAGATCCACTGTCCGGAACTGTTTACAGTAGGAGAAATAGCTGAGATATAATTACATTCGTCTTTGATGCTCTGATAGTCGGCTTGCTTCAGCGTCTCCATTGACGAAGCATCCTGTCTCACACCGCCACGCATGTCTGCACCTGGTGAAATCATAATCATGTTTGATCCCATCTCTGCGATGTTTGCCTTGATGCTGGCTTTACTTCCTTGTCCGATGGCAAGCATGGTAATAACCGCAGCAATACCGATGATGATGCCAAGTGCGGTAAGGAAAGAGCGCATTTTGTTGGCAGCAATGGCGCGGATGGCTATTTTGAAAAGATTCTGATAATTCATTTTACTTGTTGTAATGTTAAATGTTAAATGTTAAGTGTTAAGTGAAAACTTCGTTTGCTATTGGATGCTAAGTAATTTAACATTCAACACTTAACATCGAAAACTTATTCGTCCGTGTTGGCCGGCAAGGCTGCCAGACCTTCGGCTGCCGAGAGAATATGTTCGTTATAGGTGTCGCTGATGATGTGACCATCACGCAGTTCGATATTACGACTCGAATAATTTGCAATGTCTGGGTTGTGGGTAACGAAGATGATGGTTCTTCCTTCAGCATAAAGTTTCTGGAAGAGTACCAGAATCTCGAAACTGGTTCTGGTGTCGAGATTACCCGTTGCTTCATCTGCAAGTATCACAGCGGGGTTGTTGACCAACGCACGAGCTATGGCTACACGCTGCATCTGTCCTCCAGACATCTGATTACTCTTATGATAGAGACGTTCTCCTAAACCAACAGCTTTCAGCGATTCGATAGCACGTTGCTTTCGTTCTTCTGCGCTTACGTTCGGGTTGTACATCAGTGGAAGTTCTACATTTTCTACACTTGTAGTCTTCGGTAGAAGGTTGTAGTTCTGGAAGATGAATCCAATCTTTCGGTTTCTAAGAATGGCGCGATCATTACGTGACATCTTTCGTACGCTTACTCCATCCAGATAGTATTCGCCACTGGATGGGGTATCGAGACAACCTAGCTGGTTCAGCAGGGTAGATTTACCTGATCCTGATTTACCCATGATGGTAACAAACTCACCTTCGTATATTTTAAAGCTTACACCTTTTAGGGCGTGGACAGTTTCCTCACCCACAAGAAAGTCGCGACGAACATTGTCGAGTTCTATCACAACTTTCTTTTCGCTGTTTGCTTGAATATTGTCGTTTGCCATACTCTTATTCCTTATTTTTTCTTTCCTCTAGGTCCAGGACCGCTAATCAAACCTTGACTTTGTTGAGGCTCCTCATTCTCTTCAGGGGTATTAACTATGATTTCAGTTACAATCTTCTGTCCCTTCTTCAAACCCTTGATAATTTCAGTATGTATACCGTCGCTCTGACCGATGGTTACAGAATGAGCTGTAAGGGTATTGTTAGCAAGAGTCCAAACTTTGTTCTTTCCTTTGCAGTCAACAATCTTGATATTCTTTCCCACTGTTTCCTTGGTTGGAGTAAAGCGGAGTGCTTTGTTGGCAACGGCAAGAATACCAGCTCGTTCTTGTGTAAAGATGGTTACATTTGCTGTCAAACCTGGTTTTAATTTGAGATCTGCGTTAGGTGCAGAGATTACAACTTCGTAAGTGACTACATTGTTTGTTGTAGTAGCTTCCAAACGAACCTGTTTTACTGTTCCCTGGAATACATCGTCAGGATAAGCATCTACTGTAAAATTAACGCGGTCACCTTCTTTTACACCGCCTATATCTGCCTCGTCAACATTTGCAATCACCTGCATGTTGGTCAGATCTTTAGCGATAGTAAAGAGCTCTGGTGTGTTGAAGCTTGCTGCTACGGTCTGTCCTTCCTCTACGCTTTTTGATATAACAGTTCCATCTATTGGCGATGTAATTGTAGCATAGCTCAGGTTGGTTTGGGCTTTCTGTACATTTTCCTTGGCCGAAGCTACTTGCTCTTTCGCCTGGCGATAGGTGAGCAGCGCATTTTCATAATCGTCAGCACTTACCAAACCTTTCTTATAGAGGGTCTGGTAGCGGCTCATGTTTGCACTCTGATAGTTCAAACTGCTTTGCGCACTTGCCAGGTTAGCTTTGGCAGTATTCAACTCGCTCATCAGGTTGGTTTTGTCGAGTTCAGCTATGACTTCACCTTTTTTTACCTGCGAATTGTAATCAACATAAAGTTTGTTTACAATACCACTCACCTGTGTACCAACCGTTACAGAAGTTACCGCTTCAATAGTACCGGTTGCAGTTACACTATTCTGCAATGTTTGTGTGGTTACAGCTTCCTGCTTGAAGTCTATTTGCTCTCCGTTTTTACTTCCAGATAACAGCCATGCTGCCACAGCTACGATGATTACCACAATCAGGGCAATCCAGATTTTGCTGATTCTAAGTTTTTTCATAAAAATGTATGTACCTATTAATGATTTGCAATATGTTTTCGGATGTTATCACCTATCTTTTCTTTAGATTCTGCCGTTTTGGTAGAATTTCAACATGTTGATATTCAGAATGGTAAGATACTTTGCCTGAAGTTCGTTCTGTTTAGCCTTCAGAAGATTATCTTTGCCGGTTCTCAATTCTACGATGTTCTTTAATCCCAGTTTAAACTGTTCACTTAAAAGATCGTAGCTAGTTTGTGCACTTTCGCTGCTCGCCTTGGCAGCCTTAAACTGGCTTTGGTTTGTATTAGCCTGCAACCAATAGTTTTCGATAGTAGAGTAGAGCTTAGTTTGCTCATTCTTTATATCGAGCAGGATGCTTTCACGCAGAATGAGTGCTTTGTTGACAGAAGTCTTGGTCTGTCGGTTATCAAAGAGAGGAATGCTGACACCGATCCCACCACTCAGGCTGAAGTTGTTTTTCATCTGATTGCCCCAACCGTTTTTGTTCATGGATGTGGTGCTGGTCGTAGCTCCTGCATTTGCGCTGATGGTTGGCAACTTTCCTGCCTTTGCAATCTTGATGTCCAGATCGTTCTGGTCGAGTTTGTTTTGATAGCTCAAAAACTCAGGGCGATTCTGAAGCGCAGCTGTATAGACACTGTTCATTCCTGGGATAGAGGCCAGAGCCATCTGGTCTGTTGTGCTTGGAATAGCGATGTCGAAAGCTTCTTCACTGGTAATCTGCAGGAGTTCCTTCAACTGTCGTTTATAGTTTTTAACGTTACTTTCAGCCTGCACGATGTTATACTCATCTTGTGCTCTCTGTGCTGTAAGTTGTGCTAAGTCTGCTTGGCTCATCTTGCCTATTTTTACCATTTCCTTACCACGCTCTTCGTTTTGAACACTCGACTGATAACTTTCTTTGTTTACGTTGATAGCCTCTGTAGAGTAGAGTATCTGTACATAAAGTTGAGCTATCTGTTCTTGCAGGTTGAGGGCTTGTGCTGTCGAATCGAGTTGTGCCGCTTCCTGTGTCAGCTTGTTCAGTTTCACCTGATTCCTGTTTTTGTTTCCGTTCCAAATCGTGTAACTGCCCATCACGCTATAGCTGCCATTGTAATATACCTTGTCGATGGAAGCTTTGCTGAAACCTTCTCCGCTGATTCCATTAGAAACCCAAGGCGTATAGCTTACACTTTGGTTAGTGCTGGCAGAGAGCGATGGCAGAAGCGCTGACTTTGATTGCAGATAGTCCTCCTGAGCTGAAGCTTTTGTGAGTTGAGTCTTCTGCAGTTGAATGTTGTTAGCCAGTGCGTAACTGATACAATCCTGCAGTGACCATTGCTTAGCTTGTACAGCGATAGGAGCCGACATGATGAACAGCGCTACCGCCATGTTTTTTAAACTTGCGTTCATACTCTTTTTACTTTTTGTTTTCATCTTTACAGATCTCTTTGCATCTGTTCTGATTAAATGTGGATTAATGTTCTTACTTTCCATAATTGCAAATCTTAATAGGATACATCATTTTTAGCTTTGACGTAAGCGTCGCCTATAAAGTTGCAACTGATATGTGTTTTTGATTAAAAACGTGATGATTGGTTTAATATTCTCATTTATCTTTAACAATCCTTTTCATAGTGAAAGATTTCTTTTGCTTTTCCACATTATTTTATTTATATTTCTCAAAAAAATGTTTCTTCTTTCGTTATCTTCGCTGAAATTGTGTAACTTTGCAGAAAAATTTTAAGAAAGGAATAAAATAAATGCCGTTAAGATTACCAGATAAGCTTCCAGCTATTGAACTGCTGAAGCATGAGAATATATTCGTGATGGACGAAAGTCGTGCGCATAAACAGGAGATTCGTCCGTTGAAAATCTGTGTGCTCAATTTGATGCCCCTCAAGATTACGACAGAGACAGATCTCGTTCGTCTTCTGTCGAATACTCCTCTTCAGTTAGAGGTTTATTTTATGAAGTTGAAAAGTCACACGCCAAAGAATACACCAATAGAGCACATGATGATGTTCTACAAGGATTTTCAGGAACTTTCCAAACAGAAGTTTGATGGAATGATAGTTACCGGTGCTCCCATCGAAACGATGGCTTATGAGGAGGTAGAATATTGGCCTGAAATCAAAGAGATTTTTGATTGGGCCCGTACCCATGTTACTTCAACACTCTATATCTGCTGGGGTGCCCAGGCTGGTCTTTATCATTTCTATGGTGTTCCTAAGTATCCTTTAGAGAAGAAGATGTTTGGTATTTTTAAGCAGAAGCCTCTCGATTTGTCTCAGCCAATCTTCCGCGGTTTCGATGATATCTTTAATATGCCTCATAGTCGCCATACGGAGGTAAGACGAGAGGATATTGAAAAAGTGCCAGGACTTGACATCATTGCCGAATCGCCTGAAAGCGGTGTCAGCATTGTGATGGCCAGAAACGGCCGTGAATTCTTTGTGACGGGTCATCTTGAGTATGCGCCAAACACGCTGGATAAGGAATATAAGCGTGATATGGGCAAGCGTGATGATGTAGAACTGCCAAAAAATTATTATTATCATGACGATCCGAACGAAGAACCTTTGGTGACATGGCGTGCTCATGCCAACCTCTTCTATAGTAATTGGATCAACTATTATGTTTATCAGGAGACTCCTTACAATATTGACGAAATCAGTTAATTTGAAGGAGTTGGATGATTTCGAGAATGATTTCTTATGCAAACATTAGAATTATTGGCGCCTGCCAAGAACTTGGAATGTGGTATTGCTGCCATTGATCATGGTGCAGATGCCGTATATATTGGTGCACCTCGTTTTGGTGCACGAGCAGCAGCAGGCAATTCGCTGGAAGATATCAGACAGTTGTGTGATTATGCTCATCAGTTTGGTGCAAAGGTTCATGTTACAGTGAATACTATCATCTATCAGGATGAGATGTTGGATACGCTTAAGATGATCCAGCAACTTGATGAGATTGGTGTTGATGCACTTTTGCTGCAGGATATGGGTGTGCTTACTGAGGTGAGGGCGCAGAATTTGTGGAGTAGAGAATTGCATTCCAGTACCCAGTGTGATGTAAGAACTCCAGAAAAGGCGTATTGGCTTACCACGTTAGGTTTCAAACGTGTTGTTCTGGCTCGTGAGCTTTCGCTCGATGAAATCAAGGCAATCCATCAGGCGATTCCTGATAGAGAAATAGAGGTCTTTGTACATGGAGCGCTCTGCGTAAGCTATTCGGGTGTCTGTTATGCTTCTGAGAAGTGTTTCGGGCGCTCTGCCAATCGTGGAGAATGTGCACAGTTCTGTCGTATGAAGTTTGATCTGCTTGATTCCAATGGTCAGGAGATAGAACATCAGCGTTATCTGTTGTCCCTCAAGGATCTTTGTCAGCTTGATCATCTTAAGGATCTTGCTGATGCTGGAGCTACTTCGTTCAAGATAGAAGGAAGATTAAAAGATATCAACTACGTCAAGAATGTGGTGGCAGCCTATAGCAGTCAACTCGATGCAATCGTAAAAGCTGAACCGCGTAAGTATCGCCGTGCATCGGTGGGACATGTTCAATATAATTTTACACCTAATCTGAAGAAGACTTTCAATCGTGGCTTTACCCATTATTTCCTGAATGGGCGACAGCCGGATATTGCTTCTTTCGATACACCGAAAGCTATCGGCGAGTTTGTGGGCAAGGTTAAGGAAATACGTGGCAACATTTCTTTCAACGTTGCCACAGTAGCCAGCTTTAAAAATGGCGATGGACTGTGTTTTATCAATGATGACCGTGAGTTGGAAGGCTTTCGTGTGAACAGAGTAGAGGGCAATCGCCTCTATCCGTTTGGAATGCCTGAACATTTGCGTCCGGGCATGGCTCTTTATCGTAATAACGATCGGGCTTTCGAGGCTTTGCTGGCTCGTAAGTCTGCTGAACGTAAAATCTATATTGTCATAGAAATGGAGCCTGTGATGGGTAATGATTTCAGGGAAGAGCCACAAGGGGTAAAGGCTGTTGTCAACATCATGAAGACGAAAGAGGCTGATGGTGGTTTGATTTATCAGGTGGCTGAGGTGTTTAAAGAGTTGAAACTCGAAAAGGCGAAACGCCCGCAGGGCGAAAATATAAAGGCTCAGATGAGCAAACTGGGCGATACGATTTACGAAGCTTACCAGGTAGAACTTCTGAAGGGAATGGAGACATACTTCGTTCCGAACAGTATTCTCACTGCTATCCGGCGTGAATTGATAGATGAACTTACCAAGGCAAATCAGAAACAGCTTGATAAGTCGTTGTGGGGTGGATGGGATAGAACCTTGTTCAACAATGGTTTTGGATTCAGTCAGCCCGGTGAGCACCGACTTACGAAAGAGGAATTTACTTGGCAGCCGGAATACGGAAAATGGGGATATCTCTATAATATAGCTAACTATGATGCAAGAGATTTTTATCAGATTCATGGTCTGTCGCCAGTAGTTCCGGCATTTGAGTTGGGTAAGAATATTCCTTCTGCATGGGATGCTAAGACCCAGGAAGAATATGATGAGAATATAGAAAAAGACAAGGCAAACCGAAGTATGCAACCTAAGTATGCCAATGAAAAGGGAGAATCGCTCCTGATGCAGTGCCGCCATTGTATCCGCTATTCGTTGGGCTACTGTGTGAAGCGTGGAGGCAAGAAACCATCCTGGAGAGAGCCTCTCTTCCTGCAGTTGGGTGATGGTCGTCGTTTCCGTCTGGAGTTTGCATGCAACGAATGTCAGATGAACTTATATAGTGAGAAATAAATGAAAAAGAAATGGACGATACAGATTCTTTGTATGCTGGGCATCCTCTTGATGTTCAGCAGTTGTTATCATCGCCGTGCTCATCACCAGATGCATGCAGCTATGGTAGAGTACAGTAATAAACAACTCGATTCCATTTCGTTTTCTACTACCCATCATTATACCAACAAATTCAATTTTCTGGTATTCAAGGATTCCCTGGAATTGATAGCGCAACAGCCTGAAGAATTTTTGAGCAATTTGCCTATCGACTCCTTTGCCGTCCGAAAGAACCGCCTGCTGGTGGTTACGGATATCCGTATGGTTCCTCAGGATTCCATAGATTCAGTTTGGGTGCAGTTGGCTACTGAAGATAATCAGTTTGGCTGGACCCGTGAGTCCCGTCTGCTGCCGAAGGTTGTGCCCGATGATCCTATTTCAGAGTTCATTATGACCTTCAGCAACACTCACTTGCTCATCTTCCTGGTTATCATTATTCTTATAGCTGTAGCCTATACCGTTCGCAGGATATTCCATAGCAATGGTAAACTGGTTCACTTCAATGATATAGATTCCCCATATCCAACAGCCTTGGTGCTTATTGTTTCGATATCAGCTACCTTCTATGCAACCATTCAGTTGTTTTTGCCGTGGTGGACATGAACGGGCAGTTTGGTGGTTATGAATT
>ERZ773146.471-NODE-471-length-29417-cov-22.342177_pt1 | contig 29417 bp, 27 predicted proteins | sample MGYA00580847_ERZ773146 | MGnify/ENA primary metagenome ERZ773146 (study PRJEB29015, sample SAMEA2737830) | human gut metagenome | biome: human gut; feature: human-associated habitat; material: faeces | place: China | collected 2012 ...
TTATCAAGTTGGGTGGCCTGTGCTGTAAGAAACTCTTTTTGCTTTTGCACAGGGATTTCATTTTCAAGCAGGGTGCTGTTAATCACTTTCAAGTTCGCAATTGGGGTCTTGACCTGATGAGAAATATCGGAAATAAGTTCTTGCAAGTCAGCCCGCTCTTGTGCAATGCTGTTCTTGTTTTCCTGCATGATTTCATACAAACGGTTCAACCGATATTCAATTTTATAGAAAAGACTTTCTTCTTCCACAGTCTGTTTCGGCTGCATATTCCCGGACAACATATCATCCATCAAACTGCAAAAAGCATCGGAGAACATCGCCAATTTGCGGCGAACCAGCACCATAAAACAAATAGAGCAAAACAGCACAAAGATGCCGAACAATAGTACATACCAAACAGCGGTTATATCTTGGGTCAACGCATATAAAGCCACTGAAACCGTCACCATTGCCGCCAGCAGGAGAACAGCTAAAAAGATACAGGCTTTGTTGACGGAAAGTTTTCGCACATTCATTTCAGCGCCCCTCCGATCCACATATAGCCCATACCATATACCGTTTTGATGTACTGACGGTCGGGTGTTTCGATTTTGTTTCGTACCCGGCTGATAGCCGCAGTCAGAGCGTGTTCATCCACAAAATTTCCGTCTGCGTCCCACAGTTTTTCCAACAAGACTTGCCGCGTCAAAACGATCTGTGGATTTTTCATCAGGATTTTCAAAAGTCGATATTCCAGTGGGGTGAATGTAAGTGGCTTTCCTGACAGGGCAGCACTCATCTCTGAAAAATTGATGGTCAGTGTGCCATCCTCATAAGTATCACCACCATATTGTTTTGTCAGCCGCCCCAGCACCACCGCCAGTTTCTTTTGGAAGACGCTCATAGGGAAAGGTTTTGTCACATAATCCTCTGCGCCCAGTTCATACCCTTTGAGCATATCGCTTTCCATATCATTTGCGGTCAGAAAGATAATAGCGGTATCGGGGCGGCGCTCTTTTACCTCCCGGCAGAAGTCAAAACCGTTCCCGTCCGGCAAATTTACATCCAGCACAATCAGGTCATAGTCCTGCTTCGTCAAGAAACTACCGGCCGCTGATTTTGTCAGTGCAGAATCAACCGCATAGCCCGCAGTATTCAAGTTATAGCATAAAGCATTATTCAAAAGTCGATCATCCTCGACTACTAAAATTCGCATGGTATCACACTCCTTCATTTTCAGTGTAGCACCCAAATGTCACAGAAACCTCACAATGTTTTATTTTTTCTTCTACCGTCAACAGGCTTTTCAGCGTCCTTTGGTATCAGCCACATACGGCTGAACTTTGCCACACCCGGTATGCGATTTTCCTCGCACAGCTTTTGAACCCGTCGCTCAGAAATGCCCCACTTTTTTGCCGCTTCTGGGGCAGAGATATATTCAAGCATTGCAATTCCTCCTACAAATCAATTCAGCTTTTATTATATACGGTCAGCCGAATGATTGCAAGAAATGAAATATGAATTATTTAAGCTAATTACATGAATTTATAAAGCATATTCCGCGAGAAAGGGGAACAGTAGAATGTAATAGGGTGATTGAAGATGCCTAAAAGAGCTAAAAAAGAAAAGCGTCCTGTTGCAAAAATCGACTTCAAGCCGTATGGTGCAGCAATCAAAGATGGGCGCACCAAGCAGAAAGAATCCCGGAATAAGGCAGCCGACGCGCTGTTTATTTCTCCGCGCTATCTTGCCAACATCGAGAATAAGGGACAGCATCCAAGCGTACAGGTATTCTTAGAGCTGATGTCCCGTTATCATATCTCTGTGGATCAGATTCTTCATGGTGAAACTATGGAGGGCAAGTCTACGGAGCGTATGCAATTTGAAACCCTGTTGGACGAGCTGACAGATGCGGAAATCAAAATCCTCACGGCAACAGCACAAGCGCTGCTGGACGCAAGAGCAGACAGCGAGGGAGAAAATTGAATACGGTATAAGGAACGCTATGAACAGGTAGTTCATGGCGTTTTTCTTTTGAAAAAGTTTGCCTATGGTTTGCCAAATTGCGGCTGTGCCGCCGTTGTAGTAGTGAGGGAGATACCGTAGCAAGCATAGGGAGTGTAGCCACACTCCCGAAAAAGCACCTGACTGTGCTTTGCTTGTTGGGATAATCCCAAACCCTTATTCGGAGCGGAAAGGACGGTGAACAAATGGCAAACCGAACGCGGAATATCGTGCTGCGCGTTCCTGTGACTGCCGAGGAACGCGCAATGATTGAGCATAAAATGCAGCAGATGGGTACGGGCTGTTTTTCCGTTTATGCGCGGAAAATGCTCATAGACGGCTATGTGATCCGGCTGGATTACAGCGACGTGAAAGCAATGACCGCCGAGCTGCAAAAAATCGGCACAAACATCAATCAGATTGCAAAGCGCGTGAACGCTACGGGAACACTCTATGCGCAGGACATTGAGGACATCAAGGGGGCGATGGCGGAGATATGGCAATTACAAAGATCCATCCTATCAAAAGCACCTTGAAAAAAGCCATTGACTATATCGTTGATCCTACAAAGACCGACGATAAGCTGCTGGTGTCCTCGTTCGGCTGCGCCGTAGAAACCGCAGACCTTGAGTTTGAAAAAACACGGCTGCTTGCTATGCAGAAAGGCAATAATCTCGCTCACCATCTGATACAGGCCTTTGAGCCGGGTGAGGTCAGCTATGCGCAAGCCCACGAAATCGGGCGGCAGCTTGCCGATGAAATTCTCGGCGGCAAGTATGAGTATGTCATTGCTACCCACATCAACAAGGAGCATTGCCATAACCATATTATTTTCTGCGCCGTGGATTTTGCGGAGCATAAGAAGTACATTTCCAACCGCAAAAGCTATGCGCAGATCCGCCGTGTCAGCGACAGGCTGTGCCGGGAAAACGGGCTGTCCGTTGTCGCGCCCGGCGCGGAGCGCGGCAAGCAGTACGCCGAATGGGACGCGCAGCGGAAAGGGACAAGCTATAAGCAAAAGCTGAAAATCGCCATTGACAGGCTCATTCCCATTTCCAAAGACCTTGACGACCTCCTGCGTCGGCTGGAAGCCGAGGGGTATGAAATCAAGCGTGGAAAGTATATCTCATTCCGCGCTCCCGGTCAGGAGCGATTCACCCGTGCAAAGACGTTGGGTGAAGCCTACACCGAGGAAGCCATAGCCGAACGCATCAAGGGCAAAGTCATTCTGAAAACGCCAAAGCCGGAGCGCAGCGGTGTATCGCTGCTGATTGACATTGAAAACTGCATCAAGGCGCAGCAATCCGCAGGCTATGAACGCTGGGCGAAAATTGAAAACCTGAAACGCGCTGCCCGCACAATGGTATTTCTCGACCAGCACGGCATTTCCCGCTATACCGATTTGGAGCAGAAGATCACGGAGCTTCAGGACAGCAATGAGCAAGCTGCCGCTGCGCTGAAAACAGCGGAACGCCGCCTGTCTGATCTGGCGCTGCTGATAAAGCATACCGCCACCTACAAAGAGCTAAAACCGCTGTATAGCGAATACAAAAAATCCCGTGATAAGGAAAAGTATCTGCGCGGACGTGAGCGTGAAATCATTCTCTTTGAAGCGTCGGCGCGGGCGCTGAAAGCGGCGGGCGTCGGTGATAAACTCCCCGACCTTGCCAAGCTACGCGAGGAATATTCCAGACTGTCCGAAGAAAAGGATCGGCTGTACGCTGAGTACGGAAGCCTGAAAAAGCGTATGCGGGAATACGATGCCGTCAAGCAGAACATCGACAGCATCCTGTCCCCCAATCGTGGGCAGGAACAGGACAAAGCCTTGTAGTTTCTCTGACATTCGCACATTATTTTCAAATAATTTAATGTGTGTTCGTCGTTTCGCGGTTGACAACTGCACATTATTTCCGTATAATATAATGTGTGATTGTCAAAGCGAGGTGAGAAGCATGAACGCCAAGGAGAAAATCGAAGAACTGCTGGAAGCGTCAGAGGACGGCACAATTACCGCAGCGCAGGTGACGGAAGCTGGACTGCACCGCAGCGTTTTACAGGAGTTTGTCAAGAGCGGCGAGATGTACCGCTTCGGGCGCGGCCTGTATGTGCGGAGCAGCGCATGGGAGGACGATTTCTACCTCTTGCAGCGCAAGTATGGGCGCGGGATTTACTCGCACGATACCGCTCTGTATCTGCTGGGCTATTCAGACCGTACCCCGGCAAAATATACGATGACCTTTCCCAAGGGCTACAATGCCCCGTCCTTGAAGCAGGAGAACTTAATCATCAAGCGCGTTGTGCCGGAGAACTACGAGTTCGGCAGAATTGAAATTGAATCCCCCTCCGGCAATCCGATTCGTGTTTACGATTTGGAACGGACGCTGTGCGACATCCTGCGCGGCAGCGGCAGCGATGTTCAGATCGTCGGAGAAGCTATGAAACGCTATGCAGCATCCAAGGACAAGAACATTCACAAACTGATGCAGTACGCAGACCAGCTTCGTGTGAAGCCCAAGGTGCTGCGATACATGGAGGTTTTGCTATGATTACAAAAAATCCGATGCAACTGAAAGCCTTTATCAAGAACAAAGCGGCAGAGAAGCATATTTCGGCACAGCTTGTCATGCAGAACTATATGCTCGAACGGCTGCTGGAACGAATTTCGCTCTCGCCCTATAAGAACAATTTCATTCTCAAAGGTGGATTCCTGATTTCCGCCATTGTGGGACTGGACACGCGGGCAACAATGGATCTGGACACAACAATCAAAGGCTTCACCCTGACGCATGAAGCAATCCGCAAAATCTTTACGGAGATTTGCGCTGTCCAGATTGCCGATGACGTGCAGTTTGAGGTCGTCGGTATCTCTGACATTCGGGAAACCGACGATTACCCCGGCATCCGAGTCGCGCTGAAAGCGAACTATCCGCCGATCAGCGTACCGCTGACGGTGGATGTCACCACGGGCGACATGATAACTCCCCGCGAGGTGGAATACACATTCTCCCTGCTGTTCGATGACCGCACGATCAGTATTCTTGCCTACAACCTTGAAACGGTGCTGGCGGAAAAGCTGGAAACTGTGCTATCCCGCAACATTGCGAATACCCGTCCAAGAGATTATTACGACGTACATATCCTGTACGCGCTGCGCGGCGCGGATTGCGACAAAGCGACGCTGCGCCGGGCGCTGGAACGGACGGCGCAGAAACGCGGCAGCGGCATGATCCTGACAGACTACCCGGAGATTATGAAAGAGATCCGCGAAAGCGATACGCTCCGCAAGCTGTGGGAGAAATACAGCCGCGAGTATGAGTACGCAAAGGACATTTCCTTTGATGATACCTGTAATACCATTCAGACGATTATGGACGCAATTATGGTGTAAACGAAAGGAGGCTTCTTTATGGGTTGGCTGGCAGCGCAGGGCGCGATTATGGCGATTGGGCTTTTCATTGGGCTTGTCTGCTCGGTGATTGGACTATTCTTCGGGCATATCATTCTCTTTGACAGCATTGCTCTCGGCATTGCCGCCGGAGTATGCTGCAATCAGTTTACCGCAATTCATCCGGCGCTGTGCCTTGTGATTGGTATTGCAACATTTCTGCTGCTGTTGTGGCTGCAAAATACCAGCATCGGATTCTGGCTCGTCGGCGGGCTGCTCACGCTGATCTATGCGGCGGTGTTCGGGCTGCTGGCCTACTTCATTTCGGAGCATGATCCCATTTGGGGCTGGGTGATTTTCGGGCTGGTATTCCTCGTGGTCGGTGCGCTGCACCTACGCGCACGGGATAACTGAAAGCAAGTGCATAGTCACGGCTTAGAGTGCCTGTATGCCTTGCTGGGAGCGGCTTTGCAGCGCGAGAAACGCAAGGGACGTATATTTTCCTTGCCATATTAAAAATTCAAGTGAAAACCGTGACATCAAAAATGCGGGACACATAGTTAGTAGTAATAACTTTGTGTCCCGCATTTTTTAGACTGTACGCTCGGTAGAAGTTGCGTCGATCTCGTCTGCACCTGTTGTAACAACTACTCTGGTACGGTAGGTAACGCCCGTCGTGCCGGTGTAGGTTTTGGTAAGACTGATGGTTCCAGTTCCATCAATCGGCCAAGAAGTAACGGGTGACCAACTGTTTCCGCTTTTCTTTTCAAGATAAAGCGTTCCCTTGGATTTGGTTGTTTGTTTTTTAGGCGCAATTACTGCTGACACAGAAATCTGTTTACCAGAAATCGAAATAGCTGGAACAACCATATTTGTACTTTCCCATCGGAGAGTAATAGCTTGTGCTGGCATTGTTGGTGACGTGGCATTAGGTGCAGCACTTTCCGCTGCTGCTACGGGTACTGCATGAGCAGTCATTAAAATAGCGGCGGTTAATGCCAATGTAACAATATCTTTTTTCTTCATAAATAAAATCCTCCTTGTGCAATATTGGGAGATCACCCATATAACGCGCAAGGAGGAAAAAAGGGACACATATTTTGAATTATTCTTTTGTGATACCTGCGGCAATTTTTATCAGCTCGTCCGTGTCAAGCAATCCATAGACCGAAAAAGAACAACCATCACGTTCAAAGCACACATAATTCAAATCCACTTTTTTGAAGAAATAGCCTGTTATTCCGTCCTTATCAAACGGTTCTACGTCTGCATTTTCGGCGTCAATATAAATTCGTATGTCAGATTGACTGAGCCAAATGCTAAAGTAAGCTGTATCGTCGATTGCATACTCATACCCATAAAATTCCGGCAATTCAACCGTATTCTGCAATTCCGCCCCGTCGGGAAGATAGGTAGGCTTATAGCTCTGCAAATCAGGCTGCGTGTTTTCACCGTCGCTTTTCAGTTCAAAGATACTGTACTTTTCAAATGTCTCGACTACCCATGTGATTACCTTTTCACGGAACTGTGCATTAGCCACCATAGCCGTTGAGAACAACAGGGTTATGGTAATTGCTGCGACTGCAACAGCTTTGCCGAACCGTCTGAACACAATATGCGTTTGGCTCTTTCCCGCACTACTTGCAGCAGAATCTTCTTTTAGCTCTGTGCGCAAATAGTCTTTCATGGCAATTTTACAGGCGTGATTGAGCGAAGCATCCGAAATAACTTGCTTTGAATTAAGCCCCATGCTTGAAGAAAGCAGTTCGCGGTAAAAGTGGAATCGTCCCTTTGCATTTTTTATTTGAAAGAACTTTTCCGTTTCTTGGGGAGAAAGCCGGAAGCAATATCTACTAAATAGCAGAGCAATCCCCTGATGCGGCAGGTGCAGAATCTTTTCACTCAATTCTCGGATCTTTGCATTCGGCAAATCTACACAGGGGTAGGCATCATTGTCTGCGGCAGAACGAGCTTCTATATCCTTTTCAAAGCTGGCATTTGCTGCTTCATGCAGCATGGCCTGCCAATTCATATCCATATCATCACCTTTCCTCATACAGTTTTCGGAGCTTCTTGACAAGCCGCTGCCCGCGCTTTTTTGCGGCATCCTCCGAAATGTTCAGCAGTTCACCAATCTCACTATATCCCATTTCCAGCGTATAGCGGAGATAGATAAAATGCCGATCATCGGGATTAAGCTGATTGATTACCTCAGTCAGCCTATGTACATCTGCATTGTGGATACACTCATCTTCAATATCGTCCGTGTCCTCGTCCGAAATGTTTTCCCAGTAATCAATGTGAACACTCTGTTGTAATTGACGCAGCACGTCAATAGATGCGTTTTTCACTATGGTAACGCAGAAAGCGGTCATCTGGGGACAGGGTAAATCAGAAATTTTTTCGATGTTGTCCATAATTTTTACAAATGCGGTGGACACAACATCCTCTGCGGCTTCCTCTGATTTAACAATATTAAACGAAATGCGCTGGAAGTGGATATGATGCTCATGGAATATCCGCTCTACCAGCGCACGTTGTTCATCATTCAAAACACTAAATAGGAGTATCATCATATAATTTTCCTCATGGACAGCTCCGCAGCCGCCCATTCTAAGTGAGCAAGTAAACTTATTCTTGCGCATTATGGGTGTTCGTTGCAGTAACAATCGACTGCTTATTTCAAATTATACCACAAGAATGTTGCGCAGAAAAGTGGCAACCCATTAACAAGGTATGAATCGAGATTTTTTTCAAAAAACCTGTCCCCTTTTTTGATCTTGACCGTTATATGGATAAAAGGACACAACAGGAGGTGAAATAAGCGATGACACAGGTTACTACTCTGCATAGGATTATGCGCGGGGCTGCTTATTTCTCCTGCCCACTATGGAGGCTGCGACTTAAAATCAGTGGGACAGGCGCATAGTCTATACAGACGATGATTAGGCTGTGCGCTTTCAATGGCCGTTTTCTACTGATTTTCATGCTCCCAATGAGCATTGATACCAAATGAAAGGAGTTCTCTTATGAAAAAAGTATTATCATTCTTTCTGTCCTTTTCTCTTTTATTTGTAATGTCATCCACTGCCTTTGCTGCGGAGAACACCGCAAATAAAACGACCGTCGCAACTTCTGAATATTCGATGGTACAGGAATTAAAAGAAAAGGATACTAACACATTACTCGCAGAAGGGTACAGCATTTCCGATATTGAACGTGCTAAATCAGGGGAACTCGAACGCACCATTCTGAATGAACTCATGGAGCGTTCTACTTTGAGCGATGAAATCCTCGCTCGTAAAGGTTATACCGCCAACGAAATTGCAGAACTTCGCTCACTTACTGGGAATGAGAGCCTTTATAGTGTACGAGGTCTTTTAGCATCCGTAACAGTTAAAAACACAAAAAACTCATATTACTATAAAAGCTCTGCTGATCGCACATATTTCCTTATTGACGTGAGCTGGAGTTGGGATAAGGAACCCGCCGTCCATTGGACAGATATTGCAGGAGCCGGTTGGGACGGCAACTATGAGCTGACGAAACATATTTCATCCACCAATAATCGGCTTTCACTCACTTGTGTTGGTAATGGTCCAGCTATTGCAGATAAGACGGTATATGCCTATATGACTTCCTCTGACATCAACGCAGGAAAAGCAACTTTTGCAATGAACCAAGGCGCATACTACGTTCAGTCTTTTTATTGGGTCAAATCCGGTTCTGGAAGAATTGAGCTCTCCATTGTCGGGCATGACAATAATGCTGAGTTCATCTTCAAATACGGGCACGCTACTCTTTCTACTTCACCCTCGGTAAGTCTTGGTGGCTTGTCTCTTTCATTTAGTTCTGGTATCGACACATTCACGCCGAGTACTGGTGCTGTTTATGGTGGGCGTGCAACAATTAAATAAGCCAATCATATTGAAACTTGCGGAAAGGAGGTAGCTGCAATGACAGTATATATAGCGATTTCGATAGTGCTGGCCTTTTTTATTCCCATACTTTCCGCAATGGTAGTGCAGAAAATTGTGGATAAGAAACCGTACACAATTCCGATAGTTGCCATTTCACTATTCTTAGCGTTCATTGTTGCAACACTCTGTCTTTATACGCAATAACATTCTGCCTAATTACGAAAAACGCGGGACGCAGCAGCCATCATCGGCTGCCGCGCCCCGCGTCGTCTTTTACTCTGCGTCGGAAAGCGTCATGGTGAACTGTGCTTCCTCAAAGGCATATCATCCGCATTGCATAGTTTATAGATTGAAGAAAATTTCTCAAAAAAGTCTGTCCCTTTTTTTATTCTTGACCGTTATATGGGTAAAAGGATATGACAGGAGGTGGAATAAGCAATGGCAACGGTAAATATTTTATGTGGGCATTTGCACTGGTCTGCTTATTTCTCCTGTCCGCTATGGAGGCTGCGACTTAAAATCAGCAGGATGGGCGCATAGCCAACATTCAGGTTATGCGCATAGAAAAAACAACGATATATTCAGAAAGGAGATACAATTATGAAACATACCGTTAAAAAGCTGTTCGCAACGTTTCTCAGCATTGCTATGATTTTTTCGATTTGTCTGATGCCCGCATACGCGGCAGACAACGATGGACAAAAAACGAGAGCTATTTCACCGCAAAACGGAGCCGTTCTTGCAACTTTGGCGTATTCTGATGAAAACACCGAAGTCTATTACATTCCAATATCTGATCCTGTTTCTCGGAGTATTTACAATCTGGAGGTTAGCTTAACAGGGGATAAATCGACAAAAACTGTGACGGCGACAGTCAAAAATACCATGGCGCTTGGATTTAGTACAATAGATATTGAACTTGCGCTATATTCCGAAAGAACTTCAACCGAGTTGAGAGATGTTGCATATGACAATGATTTGAATTTGTTTGAATCCTTAACGGTAAGCCATTCGGGTGTTACAGAGTCAGCAAAGTATTACGCTGTTGTGACGGGCGTTGCCAATGGACAGGATATTTATTACAGCACAAACAGTATTCCGTTTAATAAAAAAGCTGAAAAATATCCAACTAATATAAGCAGTCCTGTTACGGGTCAGAGTTTACCATACAATTTCTCTATGACAATGGCAAAAGTTCCTGAAGCAAATCGTGTTGTATGGAACGCAAGCAAAAGAGCCGCTTATGCAAAATATTTAGGTGTGGATTTGACAGGCTATGATGTCCACCATATTATTCCAAGAGAATACGGTGGAACGAATGACTATTCCAATCTCATTCCTTTAGCTGTAAGCGACCATAGAACAGTAACTTCTTGGTGGGTGAATTACTAAACGCAAATGTTCCAAACTGGACAATTCGCCATTTAGTGTATATACTATTCAGATATAGAAAGATATACAAAATGCGAACGGCTATCTGCCTGCATGGTTTGGCAAAGAAAAGCACCAAAACGGAGAAATAGTATGTATATTGAATTGATTTGCCAGTATGCAAAAAATAACGAATATGTGCATCCGCAACCCCCAGCAACGGCAAGTGAAATATCTGACGCAGAAGAAAGGTTAAAGATTAAATTCCCTACGGAATTACGGGAACTGTTGCTGGAAATGAACGGCGACAAATTTCTTTGTTTTTCAGTCACGGAAGTAGTAAGAAACAACTTGGATACAAGGAGTGCATTTGAAGAATTTACCGATTTGAGCTGTTTCCTATTTATTGCTGGAAATGGTTGTGGCGACTATTATGGGTATCGTATAGAGGACAGAACGGTTTTACCTTCTCCAATCTACATATGGGAGCATGAAACTTTCAAAGCCAAAGTTGTAGCAAACAATCTAATAGAAATGATTGAGTTGTACTATCGAGACAAAATCTAATAGGCATTTGAAAGAGTTGTATTCAGCGCAAGAAAAACGCGGGGCGCAGCAGCCATCGTCGGCTGCTGCGCCCCGCGTCATCTTTTACTCTGCGTCGGAAAGCGTCATGGTGAACTGCGTTTCCTCAAATGCTGCGTCGGTAATGTTGTGCAGCTTATGGATCGTCTGCTCTGCCAGCAGGCGCATACCTGCGTCCATATCAAGCAGTGCGTCGGAAATCGTTGCAATCGTTCTGCGGCGGTCGTGCTTGTGGTAAATGCAGATCAGATTTTCTTCCTCAATGGTGAACGGAACATTGCCCATGCTCATACCTCCAAATCATTATCTTTTGTCTTTGCCGCTGCCTTTTTGGGTGCAGCGGTCTTTTTTGACTGCCCCTCTTTGAGCTGCGCCAGGACAGAGGGACGCTGCTTGCGCAGCGGCAGATCGCGCCGCTCGTCCTTGCTGATAAAAGCGAAAACGCCGTGTCTGTCCTTGACCGAGGAAAGATACAGCGTCTTATACGGAAGCAACGCAAATAGCCGCTCATGCTCCTTGCTGGATGCGATACGCTCAAACCACGGTGATACTTCTACCACAAAATGCGTTCCGTTAGGGCTGTTGGGCGCTTGCAGGGATTGGAACGCCGCCGAAAGGCGCTGCGCTTCGGCAAGCACCTTTTCGTCGGAAAGCCGCCCGATATGCTCCTTGAAATTGCCGGGTTTCAGCCGCTCACGCTTCCGGCTTTCGTCGCGCAGCAGATCCCGCAGCGTGTCAGGGTCATGCGGAACAGCTTCATAGCGCACGAACTTTCCATACTCCCGATCCGGCGTTGCTTCAAAGCGGTATTCCTTGGGCAGCTCCCGTGAGCCGTTTTCATAGATCAGACGGTTATTGTCTGTCCGCAAGGCAGTCTGGATCGCAAGCTCGGCTTTCGCTGCATAGTCCAGCTCATAAATGCTGCCTTTTACCTTGCCGCTCTCCACGCCGGACAGCACCACGGCATAGGCAAGCACACGCTCCTTGGTCTGCTCATGGTAGAAACGGAACGTATTATGCTCCCGCGTTCCACGCAGAAACACATCCCGCTCCCGTAGACAATGCGTTCCGTTGGGACGGGAAAACCAAAGATAGACCTTATCCTCGGCATTTTTACTCTTTGCCGCCTGTGTTAGAATCTTCTTGTCGATGTCAAAATCATTCTGAAAGGCGGCTGTGTTTTGCTGCATAATCTGTTGCAGGGATGCCAGCACATCCACATTTTCAAACTTATTCATAGGTCACTCCATTTCCAAAGCCTGCCGGATGCTCCGCTTGGCTTCCTGTTCCTTTTCCCGCTGCTGCGGCTTGCCGGACTGCGCACGATCCGCTTTGAGCTGTGCGCGGATAGACGGCTTTTTACCGTCCGGGTCGCGCTGGGGTGTTCTGCTGTCCTCGGCCTTGACCGCTGCGGCAAGCGCAGAGAGCGAGATCACCTCGCCGCGCTTTGCCTTTTCTTCCAGCTCGTCCACGGATGGGGTGTTGTTGATCTGTCCGTCAATCATGTTGTAGTTCTGCTCGGTGGATAGCTCCGCCGTGCGCATATAGTTTTCCTGCTCCCGCTGCTCGACGGCAATGGCAAAGGTCTGTGTACCGTTGCCCATGATAAGGTACTTCCCGTCATCGGTGCTGTGGTGATACCCATAGCCTGCGGCTTCCATCTGCTCACGGCTCATATTGGCAACGTGGAAGCTGCCACGCGGCGTTGAAACGCGCTCCCCGGTCAGGTGGGCGTCAGGGGTAGCGGATTCCTGCTGCTGGGCGCTGCGCTGTACGTCAATGGGTTTTTCCCCGGAGATAGGCTGAATACAGGAAATGTACCCTGCGGCGTAGTATGCGTTTTTGTTAAGCTGGCGCTGCCATGCGCCGACGCTGGGTGCCCAGCGGAATCCGTTTGCTTTCAGCTCGTCCCGTGCCGCTTCATCCGGCTTGCCGTCAAAGAACACTTGCAGACGGTTATCCGCTTTGTTGGCTTCCACGCGCCCGCCGTCAAATTCCCATCCGGCAAAATTGGTTTCCTCATGCTGCCGCACCTGTTCAATGCGTCCACGGATGCGGCGAATCTCGGCATTGTTGTTGGAGAGCATATAGGCGGGGTATGGTCGGCTCTTATCCAGATGCCAGGACTGCGCCATTTCCTGCTGCAATTTGGTGATCTGCTCCGGCGTCAGACTGGGGCAGCCCTCCAAAGTCTTATTCTTACGGAAATAGGCGTTGACGGCTTTCATGGTTTCCTGCGCCGATTCCAGTTTGACGAGCTTGGCTTCCAGCTTTGCCGCCGCCTGCGGGTCGTCCATGCTGATACCGCCCATGCCTGTGCTGCGGATCTTGTCCAAAATCCCCTGAACATCCTGCCATTCCTGCATATTGCGGTCACGGGCGGCGTTTTGCTTCTCTTTCTTGCGAACGGGGAAATTGCTGCCGCCTGCAACGAGAATCGAGGGAACACGGGCTTCAATGGCATAGTGGTCGTTCAGGTTTTCCGCCAGCTTGCGGGCGTAGGTGTCCAGCAGCGCGTCAATTTTCTCATGGTACATGGGATCGACGCGCTCTTTCTGCCGCTGCGCAATCGCCGCTGCCTGATCTACCATCTGCCGATATTCGGCGGTGGCGCTGCCTGCGGCGTAGTCGCGGTAGCTGTTTGCATCGTTGGCACGGCGGGCAGCGCCCTCATTGATGGTGTAATACCTGACGGCGGTTTGCTCCGGCGCGGTATCTGCGGGCGGCGCTTTCTCCGGCTGCTCCTGTACGTCGGCGGGCTGCTCCTGCGGCTCGTAGCCATTGGCGGCATATTCCTCCACGGTCATGCCTGCGGCTTCGGCTTCCTGTGCGATCTCACTTTCTACATGGGCTTTGTAGTCCTGAAGCTCTTTATCAAAATCGGAAAGCTGCGGTGGATTGGGCAAGTGATAATCGCCCGCGTTCAGCTTTTCCCGGCAAGCGTCCACATGGGCAAGAACCGCATGAAAATATGCTGTCTGCTCCGGCGTCAGGGCTTCTCCATTTTCCAGCATATCCGCAGCGGTGCGCTCCTGCTCGGAGAGATTGCAATGCAGCCGCATATACGGTACAAACTCGGTGAGAAGCGTTTCACGCTCGGCTTTGTCTTTTTCCCACGCTTCTGCGCCCTCGTTGTGCAGCACAAAGTTTTTCCAGCTCTCGTCCTTGGCGTAGTATTCGTGATGGGCTTGGATATGATCGATCAGAGCGCCGTCCCCGTCGCCAAAGTCCTGCCGCCCCTCGTAGCTGTCGCGTTCCCCGTGGAATGTGCAGTCAATGCGGAATTTGGTTTTATCGTACCAGCCGCCTGTATAACCGGGCTTCTCACGCTCGGAACGCTTTTCATCGTCCAGCGCCTTAAAAAGTGCGTCAGCGCGGGCAAGTGGGAGCTGTTCACCCTCTTGCAGCTTATCGCTCTCGCTCCAAAGAATCGTCACGACGGGCTGCGCCGCCGGATCAAGGGAGGGTGCTTCCTTGCCGGACGCTTCCTCTTGGTCGTGGAACATGGCAATCTGCTCGTCGCTCGCATAGGTCAAGTCGTCAAACTCCAAATCGTTCAGCTCGCCTTGGATCAGCGCAGCCAGCGATTCATACGGTCGGCTCTCAATCAGCACATCACCCAAATATTTTTCAATGCGGAAGTCCGTCAGGTTTGCGTATGCCTGAATGGGGATTTCATCATCCGTAACGGTCGTGTGTCCAATACCAACGGCGGACAGGTCGCTGAAATCTGCACCGGAATGAAATTCTTCGCGGCAGTAATCGTCGATCAGCTTTTTCGCAAGCTCCAATTCAGCGCGCCCCCGTGCGGCGTCGCTGAGATGCAGAGAGTAAAGGCCGGAAGCAGAGGAAAAGCCGACGTTGTTGAAAACATAGTCCACATCACTTTCTTTCAGCGCTCCGGCTGCGTAGTAATTCTCCCGCGTGGGCGTCGGGCTTACGCTGCCGGATGCAATGTCGTGATTCAAGCCTGTTTCTAAATGCGTACAGATTTTTCCGTCCACCGCCAGCGTCGCATAGTACCAGCCTATGTAACCGCTGCTTTGCTGATCTGCGCCGTCGTTGAACTCCACGTTCAGCAGCGTATAGGGCTTCAAGCCCTTTTCTGCGGCAATGGCATTGTCCTGAAGCTCGCGTTCTTTGAGGGCGGTATAGGCAGTTTCCTTTGCAACACGGATGATTTCAGGGTTATACCGCACCAACGCGCTATCGACAAGCTCCTGCTGTACCTTTTTGGTTTTGGCTTTTCGCGTCATGTGGTTGCCCAAAAACAGAGAGCTGCCGTTATCAAAGCGAATGGAAATATCACTTGTGCCGCGCCATTTTCCCGTGCAGGGCGAGGTTTCAATCGTGCCGGATGTGCAGCCGAACGCCTGCGCAATCACGCCGATTTTCTCCTGCATGGAGAGCGTTTCATACCGTTTGGCAATTTCGACAGCCTGCTTCTGTAACCCTGTCAGCGGTCTTTCCGCTGGCGGGGCGTCAGCCTGTGCTTCCTGCTCTGCGGTCTGCTCCGGCTGTAAAAATTCCGGCACTTCGGTATAGCCGCCGCGATCCAGATAGTGCGCCGTTTCCTGTTCTCCTCGATGCAGCACAATGACATCGGACATAGAAAGGCTATGCCCGGTAAAATCCTGCGGCCTGTCCATATTGAAGCGAACGAAAATGTCCTCCAGCGTGTCCGTGTCGGACAGCGGTGCGGTATAGACCAGCTCATAATTGTCGCGGTCAACCCGCAGCCCGGCGGCCTTTACCTGTTCCAGCGGCTCAAATCGAAGATCCCGCGTTGCGTCGCCGTCTTTGAGCTGATAGATGGAAAAGGTGTTCTCCGGCACATCCTGCGCAGCAGTCTGTTCCTGCTCTGCGGTGTGCTGCGCCTGAAGCTCTGCAAAATGCCCCTCGATTTCAGAAATTAGCTCGCTGGCGGCGGTGCGGATGGTTTCAAGGGATGCTTTCAGCTCCTTAATATCGCGTCCACTGCTCCACCCAGCGACATAGCCAAAGGAGTAGTCCGACGTGTCCAGCCCGAAATGCTGGCACACCGTATAGGCGACGCTTTCCGCCTGCACCTCACGGGTGCTGCGGTCGGGGCGCTCCGCCTGCTCCGGCGCGTTCAGGTCAATATCGTGCAGTTTGGCATGGGCAATCTCATGGATCGCCGTCTTGATGGTTTGTAGCTCGCTCATGCCGTCGTCAATGGCAATGCGTTTTTCTGCAAGGTCATAATAGCCGTGTGCGCTGCCGTCGATTTTTTCAAGCGTCACAGGAACGGGAGAGGTCAGCTTCAAGGCTCTCCAAAAATCTTCATACTGTTCCACATTGCCCGTGAGCGCGTCCACGGCAATGTCGGGAAGCTCTTTGCCCTCGGTCTGGCTCACATCGAATACCGACACCACCTTGAACGCCGGAATCGACACCTCCTGCTGCTCCGTGACAGGCTTGCCGTCTGCACCGATGATGGGCTGCCCGGTGTCTGGGTCAGTTTTCGCCACATCCTTTTTGATTTTATAGGGCGCGGGCGCAAGGATTTTGATGCCCTTTTCGCCGGATTTGACATGGCGTTCAAATTCGTCGCGCCACTTTCCATAGCCTGCAACAAGGGATGCGTCCGGCTTCTGCATGACGATCAGCAGCGTATTGTTCAGGCTGTAATTGTGGAAGCGGGACATGGCTTTCAGATAATCCCGATACCGCTCACTTTCAAAGACCTCCTGTACGCCCTGTTCCAAATGCTCGGTGATCTCCCTGATTCTGCCCTGCGTGTCGGTGGCGTTCAGCACCAGCGGACGCACGGGGATCGGCTCTGCGGGCAGCGCCGCGCCCTGTGGCAGCTCGTCCATATCCCGCTGAGAGCTGGGCTGCGAAGTCAGACGATATTCCTGCGGCACTTGGTTGGCTTTGTACCACTCCGCATAATCGTTGCCGTTATTATAGACATAGCCATAGTCGGTGAAAATGCCGCGATCCTCTTTGACTGCTTCGCGCCCATAGCTCTTGTAATCAAAGAATCTCTTGGCTGCGTCCGGCAATTCCAGCTCGTCCAGATCGTCAATGAGATAATGCCCGTAATCGTCGGAATTGTGTACGGTGGGATAAAGCCAGTAGCAGTCCAGATTGTGCGTCAGGTTGATTAAGTCCGCCGCACTTGCCGCATGGTCGCCGTATAGCACAGCAGCGGCAAACTTGTCGCGTTCCTCGTTGCTGCGCTGGGTGAGCAGCGCGGCAAGATAGTTCAAGTCGTCCAGACTTTCGCCGGGCTTCAAGGCTTCGCTCCACCCGTCCAGAGAGGAATGATAGGCAGATACCTGATACTGTTCCGTGTCGCTCCCGTCTACGCCCAGCCGCTCAAAAACGGCTTTCATCGTTTCGGCATCGGTAGGCAGCGATACCCATTCCGCAACAGGCGTTTCCTCTGTATGCCGTGCGGTGTTGATAAGATATACTTCCAAAAGGTGTTCGTCCACGTCTGCGCTCCTTTCTGACATAAGGGTTTGGGACTATCCCAACAAGCAATCGCCGCCCGGTCTGTGCCGGACGGCGATTTTCGGGAGTTGTAGCCACACTCCCTATGCTTGCTGCGTTACTGAATCGTTCTTTTATCTCCGTAAAATGCGTTCTGTCACGCTTTCAAAGCCGTTTTCCGTAGTTTCCATAGGAATACCCTGCATACTCCAAAAGCGCATCTGGAAAACCGCTTGCCGCAAGGCTTTTGAAGCCCTTAAACCGTGACACACCGCGCCTTTGCCCGCTGGCGGCGCTTGCGCTCGGCTGCATTGCGCCGGGCAGCATAGGGCGCACAGCGGTCACAGTATTTTGCACGGTTGCTGCGGGCGGGAAAGGGCTTGCCGCACAGCTCGCATTTCTTGCGAGTGTCCGCCGTGGCTGCAAGATCTGCGCATAGCTCCCGGTCTGCGGGCAGCACCGCTTCCCGGAAGTATCGGCAGATCAGCGAATAGCTGATGGCCTGCACACAGACGCACGGCTCGCCGTCGTCCAGCAGCAGGCAGCATCCGCGCACATTGTTGGCGCAATGGCAGCGGGTCAGCTTTTTCACTCTGCGATGCTGCGCGTCATTCAGCCGGATCATTTTCTCTGCTCGATACGGTAATTCACATACTTCTCTCCCGTATCACACAGCAGCACCGTCCCGTCATAGGTCTTGCCCGTGCGCTCGGAGTACAGCCCCTTGACTTTCGCCTTGCCGTCCTTTAGGAGTGCGGCGGCGATTTTCTTGGAAAAGACGGTTCTCCGGCTTTCAAAGAACTTGTCATTCTTCCACATGACAAAACGGCAGGAGCGGTCAGAGCAGTAGAAATTCTTCTTGCCCTCATAGACAGGGCTTTTGCAGCGTGGGCAGATGCCGACTGCTTCCTTTTCCGGTGCGAACAGCTTTTTACCGTCCTCGGTGATGTGGGAATACTGCTTCACCAGCTCCCGCGTCATATCCTCGATTCCCAGCATGAAGCTCTGCGGGTCGTCGCTGCCCTTGGCGATCTCCGTCAGGCGGGATTCCCATTCAGCGGTGAGCAGCGGCGATTTCAGCATATCCGGTAGGATGACAGCGAGATTGATGCCATCCTTGGTCGGCACAAGACTTTTGCCCTTGCGCTCGACAAATCCGGCAGAGAGCAGCTTTTCAATCATCGCTGCCCGCGTTGCCGGAGTTCCCAGACCTTGCCGCTCTGCATCCTCCGGCATATCCTCCTTGCCCGCGTTCTCCATTGCGGACAGAAGCGAATCCTCGGTGTAGGGCTTGGGCGGCGTGGTATAATGCTCGGAAACAGAAGCCGTGACCGTTTCAAAAATCTGCCCCTCGGCAAGCTCCGGCAGCGCCGCATCCTCTGCGCCGTCCTCCTCCGGCTTTGCTTTGAGCGCAGCGCGGAAACGAGCGTCAATGTCTTTCCAGCCTGCCGTCAGAATCGTTTTGCCCTTGGCGGTGAATTGCTTGCCGCCGCAATCAAAAACCGCCGTAACGGTTTCATACTCCTGCGGCGCGGCAACGGCACACAGCAGCTTGCAGCAGACAAGGGACATCAGCTTCTTTTCACTCTCCGGCAGTCCGTCAAAGCCGTTGCCTGCAAAGGCCGCCGTGGGGATAATCGCGTGGTGGTCGGAAACCTTGGCGCTGTTGATGACACGCCCAATCTCCGGCGTAAGCTCCGCGCCCTGCATAAAGGGAAGCACAGGCAGCAGCGCCGCAACAAGGTCGGTTGCCGTCTGCGCCATATCCTCGGTGAGATAATTGCTGTCGGTACGGGGATAGGTCAGAAAACGCTTTTCATACAGGCTTTGCGCATAGTCAAGGGTCTGCTTGGCGGTAAAGCCATAAACGCGGTTGGCTTCCCGCTGCAACAAGGTAAGGTCAAAGAGCTTCGGCGGCAGCGCGGTTTTCTTCTCCTTTTTGAGAGAAACGCAAACGGCCTGCGACGCTTCGCAAGCCGTTTTCAGCGCATCCGCAGCGGAAGCGTCGGAAATACGTTCGCTTTCCGCGTCCACGCCGCCGCAGCCGATATGCACGATGTGGTATTTCTCCTTGTGGAACATCGTAATTTTTCCGTCGCGCTCCACCAGAAGATTCAGCGTAGGTGACAGCACCCGTCCCACATTCAGGGTCTTGTGGTACAGCACGGAGAAAAGCCGCGTCGCATTGATGCCTACAAGCCAGTCTGCCCGCGCACGGCACAGCGCCGATTGATACAGCGCGTCGTATTCCGTTCCGGCCCTGCGTCCGGCAAAGCCCTCGCGGATGGCGCTGTCCTCCATTGAGGAAATCCAAAGGCGGGAAAAGGGCTTCGTGCATCCGGCCTGTTCGTAGACAAAGCGGAAAATCAGCTCACCCTCGCGCCCGGCGTCGCAGCCGTTCACCACCTCGGAAACGTCGCTGCGGTGCAGCAGTTCTTTCAGAACGGCAAGCTGCTTTTCCTTGCCGGGAGTAGGGGCATATTTCCATGCCTGCGGCAGAATGGGAAGATCCTCATAGCGCCACTTTTTGTATCGCTCGTCATAGCTGCCCGCGTCTGCCATGCTGATAAGATGCCCAATGCACCACGACACCAGCAGTCCGTCGCCGGAAAGATACCCGTCTTTTTGCTCCGCAGCGCCCAGCGCAAGGGCAACGGTCTTTGCCACAGAGGGCTTTTCACAAATAATCAAAACGCTCATTCTTCATTCTCCTGTTCATCGGGATCGCTGGCGCTGTCTGCGTCCTCATAATCCCCGTATTCTTCGGCTTCGTCATCCTCGTCAAAATCGAACTCGTCCAGCTCGTCGCCGCCCTTGACGCTGGATTTCGGCTTGCGCAGCTTGAAGTACCACAGCGCACCGCCGCCACCCGCAGCAAGGATCAGCACAAGGATCAGGATGCCGCCCACATTGTTGTTCTTCTCCGGCGTCGGCTCGTCTGGCTGTTCTGTTTCCTCCGGCGTTGCTTCCTTTCCGGCGCAATTCGTCATATCCGTTTTGCAGAGGGCGCAGTTCGTATTGACCTTGCCAGCGGTGCATTTTTCGGTGCAGGAGCAGACAATGGGCGTATTCTGGCTGTCGTCCTCCAGCAGCGCCATCAGGTCGGCTTCGTCCACGGGATTTAAGAAATATGTCTGATAGCGTTCTTCTTCCTCGTCCAGCAGCTTATCGTAGTCAATGACGATATACAGCGTATGCCCATTTCGGGTTTCCACGGTGATAAATTGCTTATTGGTGTGTTTATCGTAGAGAAGATCGCGGGTCGCGGCGATGCCGTCCTCGGTGAACGGAGTGCCGGGGGCAATCGTGTTGTCCTCCGGCTGCGTTTCCTCCTGCCACGTTTCAGGCGGCAGCTCGTCATCGTAGTAGTCGCCGCCGTCCGCATACGCGATGGTGGCAAAGGCCGTCATGCACAGCACCGCGCAGAGCAGCGCGGCGAATACAGAGCGAAAATGCTTATTCCTCGTCATCGGTCATGTCCTCCTGTTCGTGATAGGCGGTTTCCACGGGCGGCGCGTCATTTGCGCCGCCGCGCAGGAAATTCATCAGCTCGTCGCGGCTCATGCACATAGAGCGGACAAGATTGACGATTTCAAAGTTCTCCTGCTCGGTGCGCTGGGCTTCCAGCTCTTTCAGCCTGTTTTGGTACTCGGTGATTTTGCCGCGGGTCTTTTCAATCTCACGGTCAATGCGGTCAATTTTGCTCATAGCCATAGGTTAGCAGCTCCTTTCATTCAGCCGCTTTTCATAGCGGTATTTCATTTGCGCCGGATAGAGCGGCTGGGCAGGACGGCGGCTGCCTGTCCACGCCTTGCCGCCCGCAAGTCCGGCGTTCGTCCAGCCTGCGGCGCGTAGGCTTGCGCCGCTCTCGGTGTCTAAGGTATAGGTGACAATTTTGTGGTAGCCCATCGCCCGCGCAGCCCGTGCCGCTGCCGCATAGAGGATACTGCAAGCGTTCTTCGTGCCATCGCTGCACAGGCGGTTGACCTCCAGCGTAAAGCCGTCGTCCAAATAGCGGCTCACAGGCCGTCCCACAATGGCAACGGCACAAAGCCGCCCATTTTCAGCACAGCCAATGGAAAACTTATGTCCAGCAACGGGCTTGTGATGGCGGTGATGCTGCCGCACAAACTCGTTCGCCTGCGCAAGAGAAACGGGAATCAGCGTCAGCATAGCCGTCCTCCTTAGTTGTACGGCGGTCTGGCGTAGGCGTAGAAATGTGCCTGCCAATAGCTGCTGTTCAGGTTGGAATAGGAAATCGGATCTCCGCAATGGATCATCATGGAATTGCCGACGTAGATTCCCACATGGCTAACGCCCGGAGTATCGTATGTCCCGACGAAAAACACGAGGTCGCCCGGCTGCGGGTTGGAAACAGGGGTGGAAATATTGTAAAGCCCCTGTGCGCCCAGTCTGCCCGTATTGCACACGCCGCTGTTTGTCAGCACCCAGCTCACGAAGCCGGAGCAGTCAAAGGAGGTGGACGGGCTGCTGCCGCCCCACACATAGGGGTACCCTAAATATTTTTCGGCTTCTGTGATAACGGCGGCAAAGGTTTCGTCCTCCATTGCAGAGGGCGGGATCTCATATCCCTCTGGGCGGTTTGTGATGTACTTGGGGATATACTCGCTATCCCCGAACAGCTCCGGCTTGTTGCCCAACACCGACATATACAGCGCATATTTGGACAGCGTTTCTTCGTCCATGATATAAACGGGAAGATGGGAAAGATTGAAGTTTTCCAGTTCCACGGTGCAAATGTAGTAGTTGTACGGAACATCTACCTCATACTCGTTCCCCTCGCTGTCTGTTCGGGTAACGGTGCGGTAGCGCACCTCGGTTACGACGGTTTCTGTGAGAATGTATTGCTTCTCAAAGAGCATTTGCAGCGTCCCTTGCACCTCGCTTGCCGTCCATGCGCCGTCATGCAGCGCGGAGAGGATCGATGCCAGAACATAGGGATCGTGCTTGATCTCGTCAAGGTCATAATGGTACTCGTCGTAATCATGGGTGCGTTCATAGGTGTCGAGATATTCTTGCAGCTCGGCTTCCAGCGCACAGTAGGCGGCTTCGGCGGCAAGAATGTCCGCGTCCTCCGACTGATAGCTGGATGCAGCCACACCGCCGCCAGCCGCACCCACCAGCGCAGAGCAGGATTGCAGCCCGCCGATCAGCATGACAATCAGCAGAAAACCAGCCAGAACGACCAGCACACCTTTCCAATGGCGGGCAACGAACTCGGCTGCTTCCTTTGCCTTTTCTGCCGCTTTTTTCGCTGCCGTCGCTGTGGCTTCTGCGGTTTTTTCGGCGCTTTTGGCGGTTGCCTGCGCGGTGCTGCCCGCAGCCTTTGCCGTTCTTGCAGCCTTGGCGTACTCCCGTTTTAACCGCTGCTTCTGGAAGAAGCGATTGAGCGGATTGCCGGAGAGCATTTCAGAGTTATCATGCAGCGCCTTTTGGTAGAGGTATTCTGCATTGGCATTTACGGCTTTGCGTTCGGCCTTTTCCGCAGCGCGGTAGGGTTTCAGCTTGCGGTGACGGCGCTCCCAGCGAATTGCACCGCCTGCGCCATGCTCGGCAAGTTCTTCGGCTTTATGCCCGCTTTCCACACCGACGTTCTCATGCTCGACCTCATGGATTTTTCCGTGCGCCTGTACTGCGACCTCCCGCAGCGGACGACCTAACGGATTCGGTTTCAGCTTGGGCGGGGACTTATCCACGGTATCAAAGCGCAGCTTGGTCTTGGCTGTGCCGCTGGCTTCATCAAAGACACGTTCCTTGCGCAGCACCCGTTTCTTGGGAATCGCTGCCTGCGCCGCATCCAGCTTGTCGGCGGCCTTTTCCGCACGGTGGATATGCTTGTGCAGCTCCGGCGCAGCGCGTTCTTCCTCGGAAAACTGCAAACGGGATGCAGAATACCGCTGCTGCGCCGCGTCGCGGGACATCCGCGCTGCCTGCCGCGCCTTGTGCGCATCATGCTCTGCGGCCGCACGGTCAAAGAGCTTTTCCGCTGTACCGCCTGGCGCAGCGGACATTGGAATATCCTGCGGGATATGGGAAATGGGGCTGCCGCCCTGCGGCTGAAACGGCTCGGCGTTTGGCTGCTGCGGTTTGGACTGCTCCTTTTCCGGCTCTTTTTGCTCCTGCGGGCGAAACTGCCGCCCGTGCTTTGGGGCATCCTCTGCCGGGTTCATAGGTGCATCGCGTTTTCCCATCTGGACAGGCTGCCCATTCGGGGAAAGCTGCTTTTCTTCGTCGCGCTCGGAAATATGGATTTCTTCACCCGTGGTCTGATTGTCCAGCACCGCGCCGTCGCGGGTCATGCGCTGGGTGAGCTTATCGCGGGACTTAAATTCTTTCAATGGGTATCACCTCCGATCCGTTCCCGTGCAAGGGAACAAAACTCCGTGTTCAGTTCAATGCCGATGTAATGCCTGCCGTGCCGCTTCGCCGCAAGCCCCGTTGTGCCGCTGCCCATGAACGGATCAAGGACAATGCCACCCTTGGGACAGCCCGCCAGAATACAGGTTTCTGCCAGCAGGGGCGGATAGGCGGCAAAATGCCCGCCCTTGTAAGGCACGGTGTTGATAAACCACACATCGCGCTTTGCCCGGACGGGTGAGATCATGTCGTCGGTGATGCTGCCTTTTTCCCTCGGCTTATTGATATTCTGTGTCTGCGGTTGTCCCGGAACGGGAGCGGAATACTTGCCCACGCCGCGCCCAGCCTTTTTGCGCAGGGCGGTCGTGGGGGCAATGGGTTCAGCAATGGCAAGCCAGTCATAGAAATAACGTCTGCTCTTGGTGAACATGAAAATATGCTCATGGCTGCGGGTGCAGCGGTCTTTGGTACTCTCCGGCATGGGGTTTCCCTTTGCCCAGATCACGTCATTGCGCAGATACCAGCCGTCGGCGCGGAGCGCAAAGGCCAGCATCCACGGAATACCGATCATGTCCTTTTGCTTGCAGCCCCGCACCGCTTGGCAGAGAGAAATGTTCTGCCCGTTGCGCCCCTGCGGATATTTGGGGTCGCGGGTATCGCCTTTGCTGCCTGTGCCGCAATAGCTGTCCGCGATATTTACCCACAAGGTCCCATCCGGGCGCAGCACCCGGCGCACCTCGCGGAATACCGCTGTCAGCCGCGAAATGTATTCCTCCGGCGTAGCTTCCCGCCCGATCTGTGCGTCCATGCCGTAATCCCGCAGCCCGTAGTAGGGCGGCGAGGTCACGCAGCAATGGACGCTGCTCTCCGGCAGGGCTTTCAGCACATTCAGACTGTCGCCGCAGAGAATGGTATCAAGCTCCATCGTCATACGCCGTTCACCTCGCTCGGCTTGGTGGACATGATGCGGTAAAGCTCGGTGTCCCGTGGGAACTTATCTGCAAAGGGCAGGATCACATTTTCAAAGAACAGCAGTCCCTCGCCGGGTGGGGAGTTGGTGACGAACTTTAGCTGCTCCGGCGAGATGTTCAGACGTTCGGCAAGAATTTTGCGGTCGCCCGCCGCTTGGTTGAGCATGCAGATGAAGTCTGAATTTTCCAGAATATTTTCGATTTCCGGGCTGGACAGCAGATCCTTGACGTTCTGCGTCGCACCTGTCGGCACACCGCCCCATTTTCTGAAACGCTTCCAGATCTCCGCGCTGTATGCTGCGGTTTGCGGCTCTTTCAGTAACAAGTGAAATTCGTCTGCGTAATACCACGTCGATACGCCTGTGTTGCGGTTGCGGGTGACACGATTCCAAACCTGATCCTGAATCACCAACATCCCCGGCTTTTTCAGGTTCTTCGGCAGTTCCTTGATGTCAAAACAGACAAAGCGGTTGTCAATGTCAACCGTCGTTTGGTTGTTGAAGAAATTGAGCGATCCCGACACATACAGGTCAAGTGCCTGCGCCACACGGTCGGCTTCCGGCAAATGCTGCGCCGTCAGCGCGGCGTGGAGGTCGGAGAGGATCGGCATATTCTCTGGGCGCGGGTCTGCAAAGTAGGGCTGATAGATACGCTGCACAGCGCGGTCAATTACGGTGCGTTCGATGGCTTCCAGCCCGGTCTTGCCGCCCATAATCAGCTCACAGAGGGACAGCACAAAATCGGATTTGAGCGCCAGCGGGTTTTCGTCCTCGGAATAGTTCAGGTTGATGTCCAGCGGATTCAGGTAATCGCGGCTGGTGGGAGAGAGCTTGATAATCTGCCCATGCAGCAGCTTTACCAGCGGCGCATACTCGCCCTCCGGGTCACATACCAGCACATGATCGTGGGTTTTCAGCAGCACACCGATCATTTCCCGCTTGCAGGAGAATGATTTGCCGCCGCCCGGTGTGCCGAATACAAGGCCGTTGGGCGAACGTGCATTTTTGCGGTCAAGCATAATCATGTTGCCGGATTGCGCATTTAAGCCATAGTAGAGTGAATCGCCGCCCTGAAATAGCTCCTGCGTCACAAAGGGAACGATGATCGCCACGGCCGAGGTCGTCATGCCCCGCGTGATATGGATTTGATTTTCCCCCAGCGGCAGCGAGGACACAAGACCGCGCTCCTGCTGGAAGTCCAGCCGCGTCAGGGTGCAGTTGTGCTTTTGCGCTACGCCTGCTGTACGGAACACATCGTTTTCCAGCTTGCGTTTGGTATCTCCGTAGTTCAGAACAAGAAACGTCAGCAGAAAATACCGCTCGTTGCGGCTTTGGAGATCTTGCAGCAACTTTTTCGCCGCACCACCGTAGGTAGCAAGGTCGGACGGCAGAATATCCATATCGTAGCCGTCCCGGACAGCCTTTTTCTGCTCCTGAATTTTCATAGCGTCAAGGTCTGTGATTTTCCGCTTCACCATTTTTACGGCTTCTGTCTGCTCCAATGCCTGAATATGGACATTGACGACAAGGCTGCTGTCCGTATCAAGAAAATCGGTCAGTATGCGGTCGGTCAGCTCCGGCGTAATGATCTGCAAAAAACTTGCAGCGCAGAGCTTGCCGCCCATCTGGAACATACGGCTATTCTTGAACGCAAAGGAGGACGGCGCGATAAAGTCCTTGGTGGAAAGCCCGCCAGCGGCAAGCCACTTCCAGTCAAAGTTGAAGCGTTCTCCATCCGGGTGCATGATGCCGTGCAGCACCTCTAAACGCTCCTTGCCGTCCAGCACACGGGACACCGCACCCATGATTTTGAAGTAGCCCTGAATATCCAGCGAGATACGCGACAGCCTTGCCCGTGCTGCCTTGAGGTTATCGGCTTCAATGGTATAGGTAATGTATTTGGTTTTCACGCTGCCGTTGTTGCCGCGGGCAAGCTGCCGCTTGAGAATGTCCGTCTGCTCCTGCCGGATCGGATCTAAACCGTCATTGCAGGGCGGCATTTCAAAGCTCCGAGCAAGCTGCTCCCGATCGGACTTACGGTTGGGATAGGTGAACTGCACATGGATGGAAGAATCCAAATAGTTATACAGATCGCAGAGATATTCAAAAATAGCCGTCTGATCGTCAGGCTGCGCAAGCAAATAGTTGATGTCAAAAAACTCAATGCTCTGCGAATAGCGCCTGTTTCCGAGATAGCAGATGCCGTCCGGGTACATGATCTGATAGGGTATCGTGTCCTGCGCGGTATGGGGCTTGCCGTCACCGCGATATTTACGAATGACGGCTTCAATCTGTTTTCTTTCGGCGCGGGTGAGCTTGGGCTTGTCCGCCATGCTTTTTGCTTCCGCGCTGTCTGCTCTTTTCGACAATCGCCTTTACCTCCTGTTCCATTTGATATTGACGCACAAGGGCGTCGTATGCGTTGACGGTCTGATAGGGGCGCTCCTTGGGGCGCAGAAAGCAGCTTTCTATGATTTGCCGCCCCACCACTTCAAGGGGCTGCCCGTTCTTCTCATACACCCCAAACAGAAAACCGGGGAGCATGACAACGATCATCACCATTGCCGCAGCCGTCGTCCCGATGCCGCCTTTGAGCAAAAAGAAAAGCGGCACTCCCATGAGCGCCGCCAGCCCAAAACAAATAAGCTGTCGCTTTGTCAAATTGAAAAGCACCTTGGATTTGATTTTCGTCAAATCCTTTGGCACGTTTACATAGGCCATACGCTAACTCCTTTCCGCAAGTGTAATATCGCTTGCAATTTCATTGCCCCATGCGTCCCAGCCCGGCGTTTTCTGCCGGGCGAACAGCTCCACGCGGGGCAGATCGCCCATGAGCGCAAGAATCTTGTCCCGCGCTTCATCCGGCTTTTTACTATGCTGCTCAATGGGGCTGATAATAAACTGATGTACGCCTGCCGACTGCCGTTTGGGTTTGCCCTTGGTCGCCAGCAGACAGATTTCCGCATTACTGCGTGTCCAGTAGCCCATGCCGTAAAACCATGACGGGTTTTTGCGGTTGCGTTTGAGCCAGACGAACGCCACGGTTTTATACCGAAAGTCCCATGCGCGGATCAGCCGCAGAGCTTCGGGAAGCTGCGGAAAGGTTGCCCAAAGGAACAGGGCGCAGTCTTTCGCCGCCAGCTCCGGCACGGGCAGGGCGCAAAGCTCGTCAATGCTCATGGTGGGATAGTGATTTTCTGCCGCGCCCTGCACCTTTCTCTGCTCATAGCGCCACGGCGGGTCTGCGTAAATGATGTTGTACGTTCCGATAGGCAAGCCCTCCGTCAATGGGCGCTGAACACGGCCTTTGCCATACTGCCCGTTTTGAACAGGCAGAAGCACAGCAGCACCGTATAGCCCATTGCCAGCCAGATCGCGCCGGACACGTCGCCCGTCGCGGAAATGCTCTGGATCAGAACCGAGTAAATGCCCACGACTACCATAATCAAAAACGCCTGAAAGCCCAGCGCCAGCAGAGATTTCAGATAATTTTGCCCGACATTGCGCCATTCTCCGTTTGTCATGGTAGCAAGCGGGATGGGGCCCAGCGAGGTCACAAGATATATTTCAATCATTCTCCCGTAGACTACCAGCATAATGCAGATGGAAAGAATGTTCATCGTCAGCCCGACAAACAGGGATTGAAACCACAGCCCAATCAGTCCGCCAAGGCTCATAGCTTCCAGCGACGTTTGCAGATCGCCCACAAGGGAATCTATGTCAATGCTGGTATTGCCGATTATCACGCCTGCGCTCTGATTGACGACCTGCTGCGCCGCATCAAAAACGCCCATGACGATATTCCAAGTGTTCGTGACAATCAGAACAGCCGCGTAAGTTTTGAACACCCATTTGAAGAACATAAAGGTGTCAATATCGTGCAGATTATTTTTCTCTGTCACCATCTGGATCAGCTCGTAGGTCATTACAAATGCAAGAATTGCACCCGCAATCGGGATGATGACGGATTCGGACAGGTTGCGGATCATATTGAAAATGCCGGAGTTCCAGCCCTGCGGCGTCGCTCCGACATCAGCGGCAATTTCACCCACCTTTGTATTCACCGTATCGAACAGCCCCGACAGGTTGCCGATGATTCCGTCGATCAGAACGCCCTTAAACCATTCCTCCAGCCAATCAATAATCAAAAGGCAGCACCTCCTTTCCCGCGCCGCCCCCGGTTAGAGGGACGGCGCGGCGGTGTATTTCAGAATCGGTTAGCTGAACAGGCCGGAGAGCAGCGGGACAAGAACGCCGCCAATCAGGGCAACGCCGCCGCCCGCCATGAGCTGTTTCATGCCCTGGCTTTTTGCTGATGTGTGATAAAGAAGTAGTAGAAGTGTAAAAAATTTTGCCGTTCCTA
>ERZ773146.481-NODE-481-length-29196-cov-39.096565_pt1 | contig 29196 bp, 25 predicted proteins | sample MGYA00580847_ERZ773146 | MGnify/ENA primary metagenome ERZ773146 (study PRJEB29015, sample SAMEA2737830) | human gut metagenome | biome: human gut; feature: human-associated habitat; material: faeces | place: China | collected 2012 ...
GCAGGCTCTGGTGGGCGTCCCGCATGGTGGTGTCGGTGAGCAGCAGCTTCTTCTGATCCAGCACCCACCGCTTCACGGCCTCGGGGCCCTCGGCGTCCAGCAGCTGCTTGATGCCGGGACCCAGAGGCTCCTTTGCCTCCGGGAAGCGGGGGATATCGTACTGCTTGCGCTCGGCGTTGGGATTGGCCACCTGGATCTCGGAGATATAGCGCAGGACGCGGGTGGCGCGATCGCGGGAGTCCACGATCTCAAACAGCTCCGGCGTCTCGTCGATGAACTTGGTGTGGCACTGACCGCTGATGAACGTGGGATGGGCCAGGATATTGGTGACAAAGGGGATGTTGGTCTTGACGCCGCGGACACGGACCTCGTTGATGGCGCGGGCGGCCTTGCGGCACACGGCAGGGAACGTGCGATCCCAGCTGGTGACCTTCACCAGCAGTGAGTCGTAGTACGGAGAGATAACAGTGCCCACGCCCACGTTGCCGCCGTCCAGACGGACGCCGAAGCCGCCGGGGGAGTGATACGCCGTGATCTTGCCGTTGTCGGGGGCGAAGTTGTTGGAGGGATCCTCCGTGGTGACGCGGCACTGGACGGCGTAGCCGTCAAAGTGTACGTCCTCCTGTCTGGTCAGGCCGATCTCCGGGCAACTCAGGGGATAGCCTGCGGCCACCAGCAGCTGGGCCCGCACGATGTCCACGCCGGTGACCATCTCAGTAACGGTGTGTTCCACCTGAATGCGGGGGTTCATCTCAATGAAATAGTAGTTGCCGGACTTGTCCACCAGGAACTCCACGGTACCGGCGCTGACATAGCCCACGGACTTGGCGATCTTCACCGCGTCGCGGCGCAGGGCCTCCACCGTCTCCCGGGGCACGGACCAGGCGGGGGCGAACTCCACCACCTTCTGATAGCGGCGCTGGAGGGAGCAGTCGCGCTCGCCCAGATGATAGACGTTGCCGTACCGGTCGGCCAGGATCTGCACCTCGATATGCTTTGGCTCCACCAGATACTTCTCCATGAAGATGTCGCCGCAGCCGAAGGACTTCTCCGCCTCGCTGTGTACCAGCTCGTAGGCGGTCTTGACCTCCTCGGGTCTGTCACAGCGGCGCATGCCGCGGCCGCCGCCGCCGGCGGCTGCCTTCAGGATGACGGGGAAGCCGAAGCTCAGGGCCTTCTCCAGCGCGTCGTCGCCGTCCTTCAAGGGCTCGGTGCAGCCCGGTATGATGGGCACGCCGCACTGGATGGCGATCTCCTTGGCACTGAGCTTATCGCCCATCTTTGCCAGCACATCGGAGGACGGTCCCACGAACAGGATACCGTTTTCCTCGCAGGCGCGGGCAAAGTCGGCGTTCTCGGACAGGAAGCCGTAGCCCGGGTGGATGGCAGTGACGCCGCGGCGGCGGGCCAGACCGATAATGCCCGGGATGTCCAGATAGGCACCCAGCGGGGACTTCTTCTCCCCCACCAGATACGCCTCGTCCGCTTTGGTCCGGAACAGAGAATAGGTGTCCTCGTTGGAATAAATGGCCACCGTGTGGAGGCCCAGATCGTAACAGGCACGGAAAATGCGGACCGCGATCTCACCGCGGTTGGCAACCAGTACCTTTTTCAGCTGCGTGGTCTGCATGGCCAAATCGCTCCTTCCTGCCGCGCATCGGGCGCGGACTTATTTTACCCCTTATTATACACGGCGTTGGGGCCGTGCGCCAGACGGAAAATGTGCAAAAAGCAGAGGTTTCCTGTCAGTAGAATTTAGGCGTTCTGCGGAGAGCACGGACAAAAGCGGTCCGGCCGTCCACCGCAGGCGGGCAGGGCGTTTTTCTCCTGCATCCTCCGCGCCCGCTTCTACTCCAAAATATCTCAATATCAACGTAGTACAGCAGCAGGTGTATATGAGCACGCAGCTCCCCTGTCAGCCGGCTGCCGGTCCATCCGGTGCAAAAAACGCAGGGGCGCAAAGCATGCGCCCCTGCGGGGTATTTATGGTAAGAGACAGAGCGATGCCCTATCACCGCAGCTCCGCCAGCTCCAGCACCAGCTGCTCCGTCTTTTCCCAGCCGATGCAGGGATCCGTGATGGACAGGCCGTACACGCCGCCATCCGGCTTCTGGCAGCCGTCCAGCAGGTAGGACTCGATCATCAGGCCCTTTACCATGCCGCCGATGTCCGCGCTGTGGCGGGTGCTGTGGAGCACCTCCTTGGCAATGCGCCCCTGCTGATCCCACTGCTTGCCGGAGTTGGAGTGGTTTGTGTCGATGATCACCGCGGTGTTTTTCAGCCCGCTCCCGGCATAGAGCTCATAGAGCTGGCGCAGATCCTCGTAGTGATAGTTGGGCAGCGAGCGCCCGTACTTGTTCACCGATCCGCGGAGAATGGCGTGGGCCAGAGGATTGCCTTTACTGTGTACCTCCCACTGGGAAAACAGGAACGTATGGGCGTGCTGGGCGGCCAGGATGGAGTTCATCATCACGGACAGGTCGCCGCTGGTAGGGTTCTTCATACCCACAGGGACATCCAGTCCGCTGGCGATGAGGCGGTGCTGCTGATCCTCCACGGAGCGGGCGCCGATGGCCGCGTAGGAGAGAATGTCGGACAGATAGTAATAGTTCTCGGGATACAGCAGCTCGTCCGCACTGGAAAAGCCGGTCTGCTCCAGCACCTTCATGTGCATCTTCCGAATGGCGATAAGCCCCTTGAGCATATCCGGCTGCCCGTTGGGGTCGGGCTGGTGCAGCATGCCCTTGTACCCGTCGCCGGTGGTGCGGGGCTTGTTGCTGTATATCCGCGGCACCAGGAGGAGCTTGTCCTTCACCTGCTCCTGCAGCGTCCGCAGGCGGGCGGCATATTCCAGCACGGCGTCCTCCCTGTCAGCGGAGCAGGGGCCGATGAGCAGCATCAGCCGCGGGTCCCCGCCGGTGATGACAGCCTGTATCTGCCGGTCGTTTTCCCGCTTGTTCTGCGCCATCTCCTCCGTCACCGGATACATATCCTTCACGGTCTGGGGCGCAGGCAGCTTACGTTTGAATTCCAAGTTCATGGGCATGTACCTTTCCTTTCAAGGGTCTCAGGGCCGCACGTCCATGCGCAGCCCCAGTGCCCGCAGTGTGCGGAAAAAATCCGGATAGCTCTTATTCACGGCCTCCGCGCCGCGGATCGTGCCGCCCAGCGACGCGCACAGCACCGCCATCGCCATCACGATGCGGTGGTCGTTGTGGCCCTCCAGCGCCTCATTGGGCGCGTGGAGCGGGCGCGGCAGCACCGTCACGCGGTCCTCCTCCACCGTCACCTGCGCGCCGAATTTGGCAAGCTCCTGCGCCATGGCCGCCGCGCGGTCGCTCTCCTTGATGCGCAGGCGGCGTGTGCCGGTGAACACGGCCCCGCAGCGCTGGGCCGCAGCGGCAAACAGCACCGGCCCCAGATCGGGGCAGGCGGACAGATCCAGCACCGCACCCGGGTGCTCCAGACGGCGCAGCATCTCCCGGCACACGCGGTCGCCCTGCAGGCTGTCCGGACGCAGACCGCTGACGCGGACGCCTCCGCCCAACGCCAGCAGGAAGGCGGCATTGGACCAGTCGCCCTCCACCGCCGCGCAGCGGCTCCCGTACCGCTGCCCGCCGGGGATATAAAAGGAATTGCGTTCCTGCTCCGCCGCGGTGACGCCGAAGGACGCCATGATGTCCAGCGTGATGTCGATGTAGGGCCGGCTCTCCACCGGCGGCAGAACGCGGAGCGTACTGTCCTCCGGCAGCAGCGGCAGCGCCAGCAGCGAGCCGGTGACGAACTGGCTGCTGACATCGCCCCGCAGCGTGTAGCTCCCCGCCGTCAGCCGCCCCGAAAACGTAACGGACTCCGGCGTTTTCGCCACCGTGACGCCCCTCGGGCCCAGCAGCTCCTCGTAGATACCCACGCCCCGCTCCATCAGCCGCGGCGTGCCGGTGAACACGGCGCGTCCGCCGGACAGCAGCGCCGCGGGGATGCAGAAGCGCAGGGTGCTGCCGCTCTCGCGGCAGGGGTACGTCCCATTGGGCCGAACAGCGCCGCCGGTGCCGGTGACACCGGCCGTCTCCCCCTCCAGGCGGCAGGCCCCGCCCATGGCGCGGATGCAGTCCATGGTGGCCAGTATGTCCTGACTCCGGGCGATGCCGTCAATCCGGCTCTCTCCTGCGGCCAGAGCGGCGCACAGGAGCATCCGGTGCCCGCAGCTTTTGGACGGCGGCGCGGCTGCTGTCCCTGCCGCCCTGCCCGGGTATATGGTCACGATCACGGGCGTCGCTCCCCTCTCAGCAGGATGTCCATGGCGTCCAGATACCCCGCGAAGCCCCTGCCCATCACCGTGGCCACACAGGCCGGACGGACATAGCTGCACCGGCGGAAGTCCTCTCGCCGGGAAACGTCGGAAATGTGTACCTCCACCGTGGGGATGGCCACGGCCTTCAGCGCGTCCAGCAGCGCCACGCTGGTGTGGGTGTACGCCGCGGGGTTGAGGATGATGCCCTCCACGCCATCGAAATACGCCTGCTGGATGGCATCCACCAGCGCCCCCTCGTGGTTGGACTGGAAAAAGGACACCTCTGCGCCGTTTTTCTCCGCGTGGGCACGGATCAGCGCCAGCAGCTCCTGATAGGTGCCGCTGCCGTAGATGGCCGGCTCCCGCACGCCCAGCAGGTTCAGGTTCGGTCCGTTGATAACCAGTATCTTCATGTCGTCCACTCCTTTTCGATCTGCGCTGCTACCTCCTCCGGTGTGCCGTCTCCATCCACGCGGAGGTCCGCCGCCGCGCAGTAGAGGTCGTACCGCTCGGCGTACCGGCAGCGCAGCGCATCGGTATCGGCGGAAAGGGGCCGGTCCGCCGCCGCAGTCAGCTTGTCCAGCGAGCGGTCCAGAAAGACGAGCCGCCCGCTGCGGCGCAGCGCGTGGAGGTTCTCCTCCCGCAGGATGGCGCCGCCGCCGGTGGCAATGACCCTGCCGCCTGCGCCGGCCGCAGCCGCCACTGCCTCCTGCTCCCGCTGCCGGAAAGCGCTCTCGCCCTCCGCCGCGAAATAGGCAGGGATGGTCATGCCCACCGCCTGCTCCACCATGGCGTCCGTGTCCATGAAGGTCTTGCCGGTGCGCTGCGACAGCAGCTGCCCCACCGTGGTCTTTCCGGAGGTGGGCATACCGATGAGCACGATGTTCTCCATCTGCCGCCGCACCGTGTGATAGGCCAGGTCGATCTCCGCCTGCGATGCCGTGCAGCCCCGAAACAGGGCGCCGGCATAGGCGGCCTGCGCCGCCAGCATGTAGAGGCCGCCCTCTGCGGCGATGCCACGCCGCCGGGCGCTCAGCACCAGATCGGTGCGCAGGGGGTTATACACCGCGTCCACCACGCCCTCCAGCCGGGGGAAATCCTCCAGATCCACGGGGCAGGCGTCCACATCGGGGTACATGCCGCAGGGCGTCGTGTTGATGATGCAGGCCGCGTCGCCGTGTTCCGCCGCTGCCTGCGGATAGGTGATGGCGTCGTCCTTGCCGCAGCGGGACACGCGGTATATCTCTGCGGCATGCAGCTGCGCCGCGGCGGCCCGTGCGGTCTTGGAGGTACCGCCGGTGCCCAGGATGAGCACCTTCTTTCCGGCAAGCGTCAGTCTCATGCGGCGGATGAGCGCCAGCATTCCCGGCAGGTCCGTGTTGTCGCCCACCAGCCTGCCGTTCCGGTTCACCACGGTGTTCACCGCGCCGATGGCCCGCGCCGTCTCGCTGAGCTCGTCCAGATAGGGGATGACCTGTTCCTTATAGGGGATGGTCACATTGATGCCCGCGAAATCCCGTTTTTCCAGAAAGCCGGCCAGTTCCTCCGGCTCCAGTTCCCAGAGCTCATAGCTGTAATCCGCCAGCGCATGGTGGATCTGGCAGGAGTAGCTGTGCCCCAGCCGCCGGCCGATCAGTCCGCACCTCATCGCCCTGCCCCCTTTATAAAATAGTCCGTGCCGAAGCGCTGGGCCAGCAGGTCGCACAGCACCAGCGCCGTCACGCTGTCCAGCACGGGGCAGATGCGGCGGATGATGGCCGGATCGTGGCGGCCATGGATGGTCAGCTCCGCGTCCCGCATGCGGAGAAAGTCCACGGTCTGCTGGGGCTGTCCGATGGACGGCGTGGGCTTCACGGCGCACTGGAACACCACATCCATGCCGTTGGTAATGCCGCCGTTGATGCCGCCGTTGTGGTTGGTAGCCGTCACCACCCGCCCGTCCCGCATGCGGAACGGGTCGTTGACCTCCGAACCGCTGCCGCAGGCCATGGAAAAGCCGCCGCCGAACTCGATGCCCTTGACGCCGCCGACGGAGAACACCGCGTGGCTCAGAAGGCTCTCCAGGCTGTCGAACCACGGCTCGCCCACGCCGGCGGGCAGGCCGCACACGGCGGTCTGGGTGATGCCGCCCACGCTGTCCTGCCGCTCTCTGGCCTGTAATATCCTCTCCCCCACGGCCTGCGCCGCCTCATGGGTCAGGGTGGGAAACGGCGCCTCCTGCAGAGCCGCCACGTCCGATGCAGCCTCCGCCGCGAAGGGCCGGTCCCACACGTCGCCGCAGCGCAGGATGTGGGTGCCCACGGTGACGCCCACGCCGGCCAGAGCGGACAGCAGGATGGCACCTGCCGCCGCCAGCGGCGCGGTGACGCGGCCGGAAAAATGGCCGCCGCCCCGCCAGTCCTCATAGCCGTGGTACTTGCAGTAGGCGGCATAGTCCGCGTGGGAGGGCCGCGCCAGCCCATAGGCATAGTCCCCGCTGCGCACGTTCTCGTTGGGGATGATGATGGCCACCGGCGTTCCGGTGGTGCGCCCCTGAAACACGCCGCTGAGGATCTGATAGCGATCCGGCTCCTGCCGCGGGGTGTCCAGCGCCGTGGCGGGACGGCGGCGAGCCAGCTGGCGGCGGATGCGCTCCTCGTCCACCGGCAGTCCCGGGGCCAGACCGTCCAGCACCACGCCCACGGCAGGGCCGTGACTCTCCCCGAAAATGGTCAGCGTCACCGCCTGTCCAAAGGTATTTTTCATGTCTCTGCTCCCTCCCAGCGCCGGAGTATCTCCTCCGGCGTCTCTTTTTCCATGCGGAATGCGCCCGCCTCGTCCGCCAGCACGATGCAGATCTCGCCGGAGGCGGCCTTTTTGTCGTGCCGCAGGTATGGCAGCAGCTGCCGGGCCGTAAAGCCGCAGGTCGTGGGCAGGCCGCACTTCCGCAGGATGCCCGCCAGCCGACGCCGCAGCGCCGGCGCACACATGGGCAGCATACCCAGCGCCACGCACTCGCCATGGAGCAGCTCCCCTCCCGCACAGCTTTCAATGGCGTGGCCGATGGTGTGCCCGAAATTCAGCACGCGGCGCAGCCCCTGCTCCGTGGGGTCCTGCTCCACCACCCGCGCCTTGATGGCCAGAGAGCGGGCGATGATCTCCGGCAGGTCCGCCGTCAGGTCGGCGCTGTTCTCGATCAGCGCCAGCAGCGCCGCATCGCAGGTCACGGCCATCTTCACGCTCTCGGCCAGTCCCGCGGTCACCTGCCGCGGCGGCAGCGAACGGAGGGTGTCCGTATCGATCAGCACGGCACGGGGCTGGTGGAACGCGCCCACGATGTTCTTCACGCCGTCCATGTCGATGGCGGTCTTGCCGCCGACGGAGGAGTCCACCTGCGCCAGCAGCGTGGTGGGCACGTTGTAGAAATCCACGCCCCGCATGTAGGTGGCGGCGGCGAAGCCCGCCAGATCTCCCGCCATGCCGCCGCCCACGGCGGCCACGCAGTCGCCGCGATCCATGCCCAGGGCCAGCATCTCCCGCAGGAGGCGCTGGTAATTGTCCATATTTTTGCTGTTCTCTCCGGCGGGGAGGGTGCAGATGCGGGCCTGACGGCACGCGCACGCCACCGTCCGGGCGTACTCCTGCGGCACGCCGCTGTCAGTCACCACCAGCACCCGTCGGGCCAGGCACAAATGCTGCCCCGCCCGGGCCAGTGCGCCTGCCTCCAGCAGGATGGGATAGCTCTGCGCTCCCAGTGAAACGGAAATGACCATGGCTTCTCTCCTCAGATGTTGTTGGCGTAGTACGCGCCCACCAGCCGGAGCTTGGCGCAGGTGGCGGACAACTCCTGCAGCATCTCGCGGCCATTGGTGTTGTTGATGCAGCCCTCGGCCTCCACGTAGAAGAAGTACTTCCACGAAAGCCCCTTCATGGGGCGGCTCCGCAGGGTACGCATATTGTAGCCGTGGGCGCCGATGATGTTCAGCGTCTGCGCCAGCGAGCCGGCGTCGTTCTGCACGGTGAACACCAGCACAAAGTTCTCGTCCTCCCGCTTTTTGGTGGTCTCCGGCTGGTTCTGGATACGGGACAGCGCGGCAAAGCGGGTGGTATTGGTCCGCATGGTGTTGATGCCCCGCTCCAGCACCCGCAGGCCGAACACCTCCGCCGCGTCCTCGGAGGCGATGGCCGCCAGTGCGGGGTCATTGGCCCGGCGCACATATTCCGCGGCCGCCGCTGTGTTGGAGTAGGGCTCCGCCGCATAGCCGTGGCTCCGAATGTAGTCATCGCACTGCCGCAGCGCCTGGGGATGACTCACCACGGTCCTGACCGTGTCCGCCGCAGCTCCCTCCACGCCCAGAAGGCTGTGGTCGATCTCCATGTCCAGCACCTGGTTGATATACAGCTCGCCGGAGAACAGCAGGTCCATCACGGCGCCTACCTCACCGGCGTAGCTGTTCTCCAGCGGCAGCACCACGCTGTCCGCCTCCCCCAGCTCCACCGCCCTGTGGGCCGCGGCAAAGTCGGGGTAGGCGACGAGCTGCGCCTTCGGAAACATGCGCCGCGCCGCCAGATAGCCGTAGGCCCCCTTCACGCCGCTGTACGCCACCTTCATACCGTTGAGCAGCTTGCTCTGGTAGGCGCAGGACAGGTCCAAGATGCCCCGCAGGAACTGCACGTAGTACGCGGCCACCGCCGGATCCCGGATGCTCCTGCGGTTGCGGTCGATCAGCTCCCGCTCCCGCTCGGCGTCCCGAATGGACAATCCCCGCTCCTTCTTGAAATCCGCCACCCGGGCGCTCATCTCCATGCGCTTTTGGAACAGCTGCGCCATTTGCTCGTCAATGCTGTTGATATTCTCTCTGATCTGATCCAGCTCACTCATTGTTGTACAACCTTTCCTAGCACAAAAAAATCGGTCCTCCTGTCCGGAAGGCCGTTCAAGACGCGAATATGCCGGTTTTCTACCGCACGTTCAGGCACAGGCTCCCAGAGGCATTTCCTTGCCGGTAAAGGCGAAAAAGCCAAAAAAGTGCAGCGCGCCAAAGGGCACGCTGCACGTAAAGCCGAAATCAGTCTGCGCAGGGGCAGAATGGGCGCACTTCACCACGGCATTACCGGAACGCATCGCGCAGCGAGCCATGGCAGCACACCTCCTGCTGAAATATAGGTGAATTGTATGCTATTTTTTTCTCCCCGTCAAGAGGACATCCGCACTTTTCCCATCTACACAAAAATTTCTCCCCTCCCGCCGCCGGCTCTGTGCGATGCAGGCGGGCCGTATGGGGCAATGACAGCGCAATGGTCCCCCTGCTTTCGCTGACAGGGAAAGCAGGGGGACCTTTTTTGTTTTGCAGGCGGAGACGTCCCGCGTCAGAACCAGTCGGAGGCCTCTTCCTCCAGCGCCTCGATGTAGAAGCTCACGGGACGGAACCCGTCGTTGCAGGACACCATGGCGCTTTTCTTGTTCTTCATCCACCCCTTATAGATATCGCTCCCGCCGTAGGCCAGCGTCATCACGAAGGGTGAGATGCTGGACCAGGCGCTGTCGCACATCCCCTCCGGCTGGCGCCAGCCGTCCGCAATGAACACCTGCCCCAGCTGCATATCGCAGGCATGCTCCAGCGGGTTTTCATACGCGGCGGACAGGTCCGGATAGGACGCCATGCGCATGACGGTGATCCTGATCTTTTTCATGATGCAGCACTCCTATCAGCTGTTGGAGCTGGCCATCACGTTGGAGATGAACAGGTCGTACATCTCCAGGCTCTCGGAGGACAGAGAGGACAGTGTGAAGAAATTCGCGCTCTCGGGGATGTCAAACGCCTTGAACAGCTCCTTGTACTCGTCGGTCAGGTAGGCGATGCAGGCCTCGTTCACCGGCACGCCGGGGTACTTCATGACATTGTCGGCGTAGTTCCTGGCGTCGTGGATATAGTTGATGAGCAGCTCAGCCTCCTCGGCCTTGGTGCTGGAGGCCGGAATGGCCAGCATCCACTCGCCTCTGGAGTACCAGCCGTCGGGCAGGGTGACCAGCTCATAATTGCCATCGGGGTCCTCCTGCTTGACCAGCACATAGTCGGTGGTATAGGTGAAGGCCACGCTGCAGTCGCCGTTTTCCAGCGAGGTACGGGGCGCGCCGTTGTCATAGACCTTCACGTTGCTGTTGAACTGGCACAGCCAATCGAACACGGCGTCCAGATCCGCCTGGTTCTCGCTGTTGGGGTCAAAGCCATTCTCCGCCAGAGTGGTGGCCACGAACCGGCGGTCGATGTCTGTGGAGACGATCTGCCCCTTCAGGGCGGGGTCCGCCAGATCAGACCACTTGGTGATCTCGATGGGGCAGGTATCCTTGTTCACGATGATGGACATGGAGCCGCACATGTAGGGAACGCTGTAATCCTCCTCGCCGGGGTAATCATAGGTGTTGAATTCATCGTACAGGTTGGCCAGATTGGGGATCTTGCTCTTGTCGATCTTCTGCAGCAGGTTTTCCTGCAGCATCTGGTGTACCGTTTCCTGGCAGGGATTGATGATGTCGAAGTCGTCGCCGGTCTCCACGCGGGTGATGTTGTCCTCCTCATAGGACAGGTAGGTGACGTTCACCTGAATGCCGTACTCCTGTTCAAAGGCGGCCAGCACATCCTCGGACACATAGTCGGGGTAGACCAGAATGTTGATGGAATCAGCGTAGCCGGTGTCGCCGTCGGCAGCGGCATCCTGCTGGGTCTTCTGCTTCCCGCCGCAGGCGGTGAGGGAGGCCAGCACTCCCAGGGCCAGCAGCGCGGCCAAAAGTTTCTTCTTCATGTTTGTGAGCTCCTTTCTCCTAATTCTCTGTTTGTGTTTGATGGAATGGTTCTATTTTTGCGGCAGCGCGGTTCTGCCTGCCCTTCAGCAGCAGATAGACGGCAACTCCCAGAAAAATCAGGCCGGATATGATCGTCTCCAGCGCGTTGATCTCCGGTGAAACGCCCTTGCGGATGGAGTTGTAGATCTTCATGGGGAACGTGAGGCAGTTGGGTCCGGCCAGGAAGTCCGCCATGACCACATCGTCCAGCGTCAGCGCAAAGCTCAGCAGTGCGCCGGTGAAGATGCCCGGGGCGATAGACGGCAGCGTGATGCGGAAGAACGTCTCTACTCCGCTGGCGCCCAGATCCATGCTGGCCTCCTCCACCGAGCGGTCCAGTCCCAGAAAGCGGGTCCGCACCGTCAGGATCATATAGGGCAGCATCAAAATCACGTTTCCCAGCACCACGGCCCAGAAGCCCTTTTTCAGGCCCATGAGCACCAGCAGCGCCATCAGAGGCACCGCGAACACCACACCCGGGACGATCATGGGCAGGTACACCGAATAGGTCAGGGCGTTCCGTCCGAAGAACCGGTAGCGCGTCAGGCCCATGGCGCCCAGCGTGCCGATGATCACCACGATCAGCGTGGACAGCAGCGAGATCTTCAGCGAAAGGCTGAAGGACTGCCACAGCTGCGCATCCCGGAACAGCTTGCCGTACCACTCGGTGGTGAAGCCCGTCCACCACTTGTTGCTGGGCTGCTGGTTGAAGGAATACACCACCACGATCACGGTGGGGATGTAGATAAAGGCGAACAGCAGCACCGCGTATATCACGCCCAGCTTATCGCCGATGCTTTTCTTTTTCACGCGGTTCATAGGCCCCCCTCCATCACGTCGGCCCTGCTGACGCGGGCGTACAGATATACCAGGATCATGGTGCCCGCGATCAGGAACACCGACAGTGCGCTGCCCAGCGGCCAGTTGCGGGAGGACATGAACTGATCCTTGATGAGGTTACCGATCAGCAGCGTCTTGCTGCCGCCCAGCACGTCCGCCACGAAGTAGTTGCCGATGGACGGCACAAAGGAGATGATGGCCGCGGCGTACACGCCGGGCATGGTCATGGGCAGCGTGATCCTGAAAAACGTTTTGACACGCCCCGCCCCCAGATCATAGGATGCCTCCAGCAGCGCCTTGTCCAGCCGCTCGATGGACGAGTACATGGGCAGCACCGCATAGGGGATGCAGACGTACACCAGCCCCAGCACCACGGCGCTTTCGCTGTACAGAAAATCGGCGCTCCACGTCATCCCCAGTCTGGCCAGAATACCGGTGAGGATGCCCTTCGTGTTGAACAGAGTGATGTAGCTGTACAGCCGGATCAGGCTGTTGGTAAAGTACGGGATCATCATCAGGATGATGAGGTTGGACGCCACGCGGCGGCTGCACCGCGACAGCATGTAGGCCATAGGGTAGGACACCAGCAGGATGATGACCGTGGACACCAGCGACATCCGCACACTGTTCCAGATAGCCACCAGATACGCCTTTTCAAACAGGGCCTTGTATCCGTTGAAGGATACCGTGAACTCCACGCCGCCATAGGACGGCCGGGTCATGATGCTCATCAGGCACACATACAGCAGCGGAAGTACCACCAGAAGCAGCGTCTCTGCGGCGTAGGGCCCTACGCTGGCCAGCACGGCCAGTCTCTTTTCTTTTTTCTTCATGACGCCGCCTACTTCCGCATGACCGTACAGGCGGCGCTGTCCCAGTAGGGGTACAGCGTCTCGCCGCAGGAGAAGCCGTCCGCGCCCGCCAGGCGGGAGAAGCGCAGCTCATGGCCGTCCGCATCCACGCCGATGGACTTGATGAGATTGCCGGTACAGATGTTGTCCGTCACCGTGATCTGTATGCCGAAGCCGGATACCGGCTCCGCAGACACGCAGACAGCCTCCGGCCGGACACAGAGGTACACCGTCTCGCCCTCCGGCACTTGGGCCGCCGCGCCCAGCACCTGCCCCATAGGCGTGGTGTAGACGCAGGCATCACTCCGGACCGCCGCGGCGGTGGCCGGCAGGATGTTGGATTCGCCGATGAAATCCGCCACGAAGCGGGTGGCCGGCGCGTTGTAGATCTCGGAGGGCGTGCCGATCTGCTGGATCTCGCCGGCGCACATGACGGCGATGCGGTCGGACATGGTCATGGCCTCCTCCTGGTCGTGGGTCACATAAATAAAGGTGATGCCCAGCTGCTTCTGCAGCCGCTTCAGCTCCAGCTGCATCTGCTTGCGCAGCTTCAGATCCAGCGCCCCCAGCGGCTCGTCCAGCAGCAGCACCTTCGGCCCGTTCACCAGCGCTCGGGCAATGGCCACGCGCTGGCACTGGCCGCCCGACATCTGACTGACCCGCCGCTTTTCGAAGCCCTCCAGCTGCACGGTGCGCAGCGCCTGCGTCACCTTTTCCCGTATCTCCGCCCTGGGCAGCCGCTTCACTGTCAGTCCGTAGGCCACGTTGTCATAGACATTCATCAGTGGGAACAGCGCGTAGCTCTGAAACACGGTGTTGACTGCCCGCTTGTAGGGCGGCAGCGCGGTGACCTCCTGTCCGTCGATGGTGATGTGTCCGCTGTCTGCCTCCTCAAACCCCGCGATCATCCGCAGCGTGGTGGTCTTACCGCAGCCGGAGGGCCCCAGCAGCGTCAGGAACTCTCCCTGATGAACCTGCATGTCCACGCCCTTGACCACCTCCACGTGGTCAAAGCTCTTGCGCAGGCCCGCGATCTCGATGATATTCTCTCCCATACCCGCTCACCGCCTTTGTATACTTGGAGAATAAATATTCTTTATATTCAAATTTATGTGGATGATTATACACCCTTCTTCAAATTTGTAAAGAGGAAATCCGCTATTTTAATGCTTTTGTAACTGTGCACAAATTGCATATATATCCGTAGAAAATATCTGGCATGCCTGCACATTCCCCGCCCCGCCGCTTTTCAGGAGCAGGGGCAGGCAGCGGCTTTCATCACCTGCGCTTATACATCACATATAAAATCCATACTTCCCTTACTCTGCCGCGGTGTGTATAATGGACTGTCGTTTGAAAAAACGTATCGAAAAACACACGAAAACACGCAGAACAGGAGGGTATACAGACATGGCAAATTGTGCGATCGTAGGCATCAACTGGGGTGACGAAGGAAAAGGCCGGATGGTGGACTACCTGACGGGACAGTACGATGTGGTGGTGCGGTATCAGGGAGGCGGCAACGCCGGACACACCGTCATCAACGATATGGGCAAATTTGCCCTGCACCTGCTGCCCTCCGGCATCTTCCGCGCCGGTGTGATGAACATTCTGGGCAACGGCGTGGCGCTGGACTGTGAGAATCTGGTGTCGGAGATGGAGTCCATCCGCGCGGCGGGCGTCGGCATCTCGCCGGAAAACCTGCTGGTCAGCCACCGTGCGTCGCTGCTGCTGCCGTGGCATCGGGAGCTGGACGCGCTGGAGGAGGCGCGGCTGAAGGACAAGCAATACGGCTCCACCAAGCAGGGTATCGCGCCGTTCTACTCTGATAAATACCAGAAAAAGACCATTCAGGCAGGTGAGCTGCTGTATCCGGAGCACCTGAAGGCCCACCTTCAGGATCTGCTGGAATGGAAGAACCTGATCCTGCAGAAGGTCTACGGCGCCAAGGGCTATACCATGGAGGAGATGACCGCCTGGCTGGACACCTACGCCCAGCAGGTGCGTCCCTATGTAACGGACACAGGCCGCTATCTGCGGCAGGCTCAGGCGGAAGGCAAGTCCATCCTGTTTGAGGGCCAGCTGGGCGCGCTGCGTGACCTGGACTACGGCATCTACCCCTATACCACGTCCTCCAATACCATCGCCGCTTACGGCCCCATTGGCGCGGGGCTGCCTACCGCCAAAATCGATGAGGTGGTAGGTGTGGTGAAAGCCTACTCCTCCTGCGTGGGCGAGGGCCCGTTCACCTGCGAGTGGTTCGGCCCCGAGGCAGATGAGCTGCGTCAGGCCGGCGCGGAGTTCGGTGCCAAGACCGGACGCCCCCGCCGCGTGGGCCCCATCGATTTGGTAGCCACCCGCTACGGCGTGGAGGTACAGGGCGCCACCAACATCGCTCTGACCAAGCTGGACATCCTCAGCTATATGAAGGAGATCCCCGTCTGCGCCGCCTATGAGATCGACGGGGAAATCACCCATGAGTTCCCCTTCCCCTCTGTGCTGGCGAAGGCCAAGCCCGTGATGGAGTACCGCCCCGGCTGGTGCTGCGACATCTCCGGTGTGCGGACCTGGGAGGACATGCCTGCGGCGGCCCGGGACTATGTGGAATATGTGGAGCAGGCCATCGGCTGCCATATCGGCTACGTCTCCGTGGGCGCCGAGCGGGAGAGCCTGATCGTCAGATAAAATAAGGAGGGATACCATGGCCCATGACACCTACCAGTCCCCTCTGGCGTCCCGCTACGCCTCGGACTATATGCTGCGGCTGTTCTCGGACGACAGCCGCTACCAGACCTGGCGGCGGCTGTGGGCGGCGCTGGCCCGCGTGCAGCACGAGCTGGGGCTCCCCATCACAGAGGCGCAGGCCGCGGAGCTGGAGGCCCACATCACCGACATCGACTACGATATCACCGCCCAGCGGGAGCGGGAGGTGCGCCACGACGTGATGGCCCACGTGTACGCCTACGGCAAGGCGGCCCCATCGGCGGCGGGCATCATCCATCTGGGCGCCACCAGCTGCTACGTCACGGATAACGCCGACCTGATCCTGTACCGGGACGGACTGGTCTATCTGCGGAGACAGCTGCTGGCGGTGCTGGCGAATCTGGCGGCCTTCGCGGAAAAATACGCCGCCACGCCGACATTGGGCTACACCCACTATCAGCCGGCGCAGCCCGTCACCGTGGGCAAGCGGGCCACGCTGTGGATGCAGGACCTGCTGGCGGACGTGGAGGAGCTGGACCATGTGCTGTCCACGCTGAAATTCCTGGGCTGCCGCGGCACCACGGGCACCGAGGCCAGCTTTATGGACCTGTTTGACGGCGGCGAGGCCAAGATCGATGAGATGAACCGCCGTCTGGCCGCCAGCTTCGGCTTCAAAGAGTGCTTTCCGGTGTGCGGCCAGACCTATCCCCGCAAGGTGGACAGCCGCATCCTCTCCTGTCTCAGCGGTATCGCCCAGAGTGCCTACCGCATGGCCAATGACATCCGCCTGCTGCAGCACGACCGCCAGCTGGAGGAGCCCTTTGAAACGGACCAGATCGGCTCGTCGGCCATGGCGTATAAGCGCAATCCCATGCGCTGTGAGCGCATATGTTCCCTGAGCCGCTATCTGATGGCCGATGCCATGAACGCGCCCATGACCGCCAGCGTGCAGTGGATGGAGCGGACGCTGGACGATTCCGCCAACCGCCGTATCGCGCTGCCGGAGGGCTTCCTGTGCGCCGACGCGGTACTGCGCCTGTGCCAGAACGTAACGGCGGGTCTGCACGTCAACGAGGCCATCGTGGACCGCACCCTGCGGGAGTATCTGCCGTTTCTGGCCACGGAGGACCTGATGATGGAGGCTGTAAAGCGCGGCGGCGACCGCCAGCAGCTGCACGAGATCATCCGGCGGCACTCCATGGCCGCCACGGCCCGCATGAAGGAGGGCCTGCCCTGCGATCTGCTGGACCGTCTGGCGGGGGATCCTGCCTTCGGCCTGAGCCGCGGGGAGCTGGAGCAGCTGATGGAGCCGCAGCGCTACATCGGACGCTGCCCCCAGCAGGTGCGGCAGTTCCTGGATGCCTGTGCGCCGCTGCTGCGTCAGGCGCACGGTGCCGACGGAGACATCCGCGTGTGAGGCCACGCAGCTCCTGAGTTATAAAAAAGAGTGCGGCACGGATGCCGCAGTCGAGAGCGGGACGGGGCGATAAATGCCTGCGGGATACGCTTATCTTCATTGAACGCACATCAGAAAAAAGCTGCAAAATCACCTTGCCGGTGATTTTGCAGCTTTCTTTGTCTTCTGTTATCTTTTTATCCCATTACGGAAAATGGGCGCACGCTCCGGCCGATCGGCATCGGCCGGTTTTGCAGCCTTACAGCTCATCTGCCGCCGGAGAATTCTCGGGGAAAAAGAGGGCCGGATCGATCCGATCATTCGCGGCGTCCTTGTCCATGAAGGTAAGCTCTCGAAATTTAATGTCCAGCATAAAGTTGCGATCCTTGATCTCCGCATCCAGTATGCGGAAAAAGCGGCGCTCGCCCTTCTGGCACAGGCAGGCGTAATGGGGCTTATAGACCACATACGCCTCCAGTGTGCTGACCTGCGGATACCATCAGTTGACAAGGGCAGACACGGTTTTGACGGGCAGAAATGCGCCCATACTGCGTCAAGCCCCTTGGCAATACGGCAAGTATTCCCTGCGGGTCTTTTCTTGTCTGGACACATTTCTGCTCCGGCAAAACTGCTCCGCACCTGTCAGCGATGGATTTTCCAGGGATTTTTGGTTTTTGAGACGCAGGCGGGCGCGTGCCCGCCAAGGCGAAAAGGGCAAAAATCGCCGAAAAGGCGCGGTGACAGGCGTGTCTGCCCTTGTTAACTGATGGTATTGGTGGAAGATCTTATAGGCTCGCCGTTTGATGAATTTCGCTACGTTGGCATCGGCGCCCGCCTTGTCGATCTTGCACACGACCACTGCGGAGGGATCCACCTCCTCATAAGAGGTTGCCGGACGCCCCTTCATCTGCTGCACGGTGCCGAAGCCGCCCTCCATGGCCACCGTATAGACCACCCTGCGGGTGGGCAGGCCCGCCGCCCGCAGAAGCTTCGCTTCAGCGGCCTCCAGATAGTAGGGGTAGTAGAACTTTCTGATCTGCAGCACAGACACCTCCTTGGGAACATGTCCGAGCTTATTGAAGAAGGCTCCGATCAGCCCGCTATTGTCGCGGCTGGCCAGCTGCAGGGCTTCCTCCTCTGTGAGACGAGTTTTCGTAGTACAAATCTTCATAATGATCCTCCTCGCATCATGGCGGATATGGCATCATGGGCGCAGAAAACTGCGCCCATGATGTCAGTAGTGAGAAAAGCGGAAAGACCGATGGATCATCAATCCTGCTCGTTAAAGAATACCTCCAGCTCCGCCTCCGAGCTCTTGGGTGTGAACTTACTCACCACAATGCAAACGACCAGAGACACGATAGAGCCGATGACGGCGGGCCAGATACCGCCGGGCCATGCGCTGAGGGAATGGAACTGGATATATCCCAGCACATACCAGACGATCGCCATGACAGCGCCGCTGATGATACCCCACAGGCCGCCTGCCTTCGTGGCGCCGGGCCACCACAGACCGAGCAGCAGGGGGAACGTAAAGGCAGCAGCCTGTACGCTGAAGCCGGTGGTCAGGATCCAGACGATGGCATCCGGGGGATCCATAGCGATGAGGAAGCCCAGCAACGCTGCGACCACAATGGCGATCCGGCCGATATTGATGGCCTTCTTGCTTTCCATGTCGCCGTGCATACGCTTGACATAAATGTCGTTGACCACGAGAGAGCTGATCAGCAGCAGCACGGAGTCCACGGTAGACATCATGGCGCCCAGCGCTGCGGCCAGAATCACGCCGCCAAGGAGCGGGTGAAGGTACTCACGGATCAGCAGAGGCAGCGTCATGTCGCTGCTGGGAATGTCCACGCCCACCAACAGAGGAAGCGCGCAGAAGGCCAGAATGCTGATGCCAAGGAAGATCACGCTCTCAAAGACGATGGAATAGCTCAGTGCCTTCTTCATGGTCTTGCCGTCACTGGTGGTGAGGAAGCGCGTGGTAGCGGCGGGCTGGCCGCCGATCTGATAGAAGCCCCATACCAGGAAGCCGGAGATCACCCACATCATGGGCTGGCCGCTGGTGAGGGATGCACCCTGGGGATTTATCTGAGCAAAGGCCTCGTTCATGGCAGTGAGACCGCCTACCTTGCCAAGGCATACAGGGACCATGATCAGGATGCCGACCACCATGATGATGCCCTGAACCAGATCAGTCCACGCCACAGCGAACATGCCGCCCAGAAGGGTGTAGACCAGCACGATCGTACCGAACACGATAATAGCGGTCATATAGGGCATATTCAGCAGCACCTGGAAGGCGGAGCCAGCCGCCTTCAACTGACCGGCCACCGCGGGGATCAGGCAGACCAGCATCAGACAGGTGGACAAAATGCTGGCGGCTTTGCCATAGCGGGATTCAATGATGTCTCCCAGCGTGACGCTCTTGAGCCGGGCCGCCACCTGCCGGACACGATCGCCCAGCAGAATATAGCAGAACCACGGAGCCGCCGCGGAAGACAACGCGCCCGGGACGAAGGGATAACCGATGGTACTCAGCGTACCGACAGTTCCCAGATAGGTACTGCCGCTCATCTGCGTGGCGGAGAAAGAGAAGCCGATAGCCGCTGCGCTCAGCTTGTCCTTCGCGAGGAAATAGTCGTCGCCATCGTTGGTGATCTTACGGCCTGCAAGGATGCCGATCCCCAGCATCGCGACGAAATAGATGACAATAACGATGAGATATTGTGTGATTACGCTCATTTCTCATACTCCTTTCGTTGTGCTGTGTCGGTTACTTGCCTGTTTTGGCGTAGAACAGGCTGGCCAAAATAATGTACACATAGCCCAGGTACCCGACGATAAAGGTGGTGGCGTCCAATCCGAAAATATTTCGCGGAAGATCAGGGATCATCATCATGACCACGCCTGCCACCGTAAAGAAAATCATCAGGATCAGGGATACTTTGGGGAATTTAGGTTTTTTCATCGTGTTGATCTCTCCTCTCTGTTCTGTTCGGGACACACAGGAAGTCACGCGAGCCGAACAGCGGCTCACCAGACCTCCTTGAGCATACGGATCGTATTTCCGCCCATGACCTTGGCAATATCCGTCTCGCTGTAATTGTGCTTGATGAGCCAGCGCAGGATGTTGTAGGACGCCTCGGTGGGATTCTCAATGCCGCGCACATACGGGACCTCCGGGAAAGAGGTGGTGCCGTCTGCGTTCTTCTTTCCAAATGCCTGCTTGATGGAGAGGCTGGCCGCAAAGGCGTGGTGCAGTCCCACATGGTCGCCGTACAGCGTGTCAGGGCCGAAGGTGACGTGGTCAATGCCCACCACATCCTTGACATACTCAAAGTGCTCCATAAAGGATTCGATGGTATGGGTGGGATTCTTTTCTGTGATGGTGGTGTGGGGAGCCGCCTCGATTCCGATGACGCCGCCCTTGTCGGCGCAGGCGCGCAGCACACTGTCGGGCTTCAGGCGGTTGCTGTTCCAGAGCGCCCGCGCACCCGTATGGGAAATGAAGATCGGCTTCTTGCTGCACTCGATAATGTCCATGGTGGTCTTATCGCCTACGTGCGCCGCATCGATAGCCATGCCGACCTTGTTCATGCGCTCCACTACCTGTGCGCCAAAGAAGGTCAGGCCGCCGTCGCTCTTCTCCTTCAGGCCGCTGCCGCAGCCGTTGGACTCGCTGTAGGTGATGCCCATCAGGCGGACGCCCATGCCATACAGCACGTCCACGCGATCCACTTCATTTTCCAGCATGGCGGCGCCTTCAACAACGGGGACCCATGCGACCTTGCCCTCTGCCTTGGCACGGAAAATGTCATCCACCTTTTCGCACTTGATCAGGAAGTCCTGATGGGCAATATCGGCCAGGCGCATACCCAGATCATAGATCACATCGTTCCACTTCCAGCCGTGCTTGGAGGAAATCATGCAGCAGCCGTCCATCAGGTTATCGAACACGCAGTCCCAGGTAGACTCGGCCAGTGCGCGGTAGGCGGTAAAGGAACGGCCCTCGCGCACCTGATCAAAGGTCTGCTCGATATGCTTCGGGAAACAGAACGGATGCTCATGCAGGCTGATCATGGGATGGGCGGCGATCACGTGCTCGTAGAACTCCTCCTGCTCAGGGGTCAGGTCAATAATGTACTCACCAAACTCATTGCCCTCGGCTGCCAGCTCAAACGCGGTATAGTCTACACCAGGCTCCAGAAACTGATACGCCTTGTAGCCCTTGTAACCGGATTTCAATGTCTTCTTCATGTTCAGTTCCTCCTTATACACATAAATACATATAAATATATAGTCTCTGATGGTAAAACGCAGGGTATTTGCCGGACTGTCTTCGTCCTGTCATGACATCCCTGTCGGGAATTGGCCGTAACCCCTGCTTGTTCCTGTAGGATCAGATGCAAAGAATGGCACCGGTGTCCGGAGCTTCGTCCCGCTCCGACTGCGCCCCTCTCAGCTGCCGCCGATCGACTTACACACCCCGCAGCTTGATGGGGAACGGATAGGCCTTCTTGCTGTGGGACACGCCCATGCGGACGAGCGCCTCCAGCGTATGTACCGCTGCCGTCAGCGGATTGACAACGGGGATCCCCAGCTGGCGGGATATCTCCTTGTCGATTTGGGCAAAGGCCAGCGACATGCAGCCCAGCGTCACACAGTCCGCCCTGTCCAGATCCCGGCACTTCTGTGCCTCCTCAAGCGTGCGCTCGGCGGCAATGCCGGGGTTCCGGTTAATATCCAGCACGGTGATATCGGTGGAACGGATCGAGGCCAGGCTATCTCCCAGCCCGCATTTCTTCACCAGCTCCTCCGTGGTTCCCAAAAGCTCCTGCAGCGGCGTGATAACGGAGAAGCGGCGGCCCAGCATGGAGCACACCACATAGGATGCCTGCGCCGGCCCAATGACGGGGATCTTTACCATCTCCCGCGCACCATCTACACCGGGATCGCCGGCGCAGCCAATGATCACGCCGTCAAATCCATCCTTCTCTGCCTGCACGGTCGCCTCAATCACACCGGGAATCGCCTGATACTCATCACACATGCACTCGATGCAGGACGGTCCCGTGGGGACGTCGGCAATTTCAATCGTGACGCCCGGTCCTGCGATCGATTGCAGGACCTCTCCACGGCGTTGGAATTCCGCTTCACCCAGACCTTTTTTGATGTTTCCTGGCAGCAAATAGAGGAGTCTCATAGCTTAGACCACTTCCTTTCCATAATTTGTTAAATAATGTCCACCATGATAGCACAGCCCCGCCAAAACAGGTAGTGCCGATTTTGCAAAGATAATTGCATATAATGCAATACGGAAACGTTTTTTCCTCTCAGTTTATTGTCATCCTGAGCCACGCGTAGTATAATACTTTGCTATAATAAGGTAGCTGCAGGCATATAGGACATAACGAGAAAGGAGTCTCTTCGATGATAGATGAAAAAAATATGACTTTTGATGACCGCACCCAGCCTGGCGACAGGCTGATCCCTCTGCAGGCCCGCTACTCCTGCCGCTCTTTTTCGGATCAAGAGATTCCGGAGGAATTGCTTAATCAGGTGATCGCCGCAGGGCTTAATGCCCCCACGGGAGGCAACCTTCAGCCGTACACAGTGCTGGTCATAAGGAACCCGGAGACGAAGAAGATACTGGCGGAGCTATGCGGTCAGAGCTTTATCGGCGGAGCAGCCGTCAATCTGCTGTTTATTCTTGATTGGCACCGGCTGGCTGTCTATGCGCAGGCAAAGCATGCGCCCTTCGTGGCTGAGAAGTCCTTTTTCCAGAACCTGATCGCATTTGCGGACATTATGTGTGCCTGCCAGCTTATGGAAACAGCAGCGTATCTTTCCGGTCTGGGCGCCTGCATGGTGGGGAATATTCTCGGCCACGGAGAGCGCTTGGCCGAGCTGCTGCATCTGCCGGACAGAGCCTATCCGATCATGATGCTTGCGCTGGGCTATCCGGCCAGAAGCAGCGCCAACCGCCCCAAGAAGCTCACCCCCGAGGATATGGTATTTCAGGAGACATACCCTGCCTTCAGCCGGGAGGAGATCATCGCCGCCTATGAGCAGAAATACGGTGCGATCACGACCGTCCTGCCTCGTGACCCTGCTCATCGCGAGGATATGCTGCAGCGGCTTCTTGCATCGCTGCGAACCTCCTACACGGAGCAGGAGGCCCAGGCGATCCTGACAGAGGTCAGCGAGGCAGGCTTCCTCAACGAGATGCAGCGGCGCTTCGGCTTACATTACGCCTGCTCCACCGCAGCGGAGCAGGCCGACCACCTGATGAGGGATCTGGCTCTGCGCCATATCCTGTTTCAATCCTGCGGGAAAGGAGCGGAAGATGAACATTCAACAGCTCAGGCTGTTCAGTGACGTAGTACGTTTCGGATCCGTAAACAAGGCGGCTCAGGCCAATTATACATCGCCCTCCACCCTGAGCCGCTCTATCCGCGAATTGGAAAAAACGACCCGAATTGTCCTGTTTCGCCGCGGGCGCGATGGAATGCAGCTGACCCATCAGGGTGAGGAATTCTACATGATGGTTCAGCCCATACTGAATGATCTGCAGCAGCTGGAGCGGGTCTATGCAGATGAAAACAGCATCCGGGATCTGCTGCGGCTGACTATGTGTGTACAGCAGAACAGCATTGCCATGGAGTGCCTGATCGAGTTTTATAACCGCTATGGGGCAGAGGCCAAGTATGTGGATATTGTCATGGCGGCATACAGCTCATTAGTGGAAACGATCGACACTATGATGAAGAAACGCTTTATGCTGGCCATCGTGCAGTATAACAGCGTTCAGGAGAATGAAATTTACGACTACTTCCACCACAAGCATCTGCAGGTGCTTGTGCGCAAAAGCACACAGGCTCATGTTGTGATGAACGCCGAGCATCCTCTGGCAGGCAGAGATTCGCTGACGCTGGAGGATCTGGATGGATATACGCGCATCTGCTATATGGACGAAACAGTGCCGGATCTCAACTACTACACCGAAGCGGATGAGTACGCCTCTGCAAGACGGCGCATACTGATAAAGGAGCGCGGGCAGTTGATCGACCTGCTGGAGTATACGGATGCCTATTTCCTTGGGACAGGCCCCAGTAAGCTGATAAACGAAAATCCGCGAATACGGGCCATTCCCCTCTTCGGGCTGGAGAATGAACCCGTAACGGTGCTCCTGGGGCAGCAGAATTATACCCTTTCCAGAAACGCACAGCGCTTTGTAGATATTTTCCGGCAGGTGACGGAGAGTATTTAGGCCACGCCTTGCGTGAGCTGTTAACCCCCCCCCCCGACAGAGGAAGCTCTGCCGCCTTTTGCGATGGATATGACAAGAATAGATACCCCTGTGAGGCTCGACCTCGCAGGGGTATCTATTCTTGTCAAAAAAGTCCAACCGACGGCTATACCGGTACGAACTTTCCGGCGCCCCGCCACAGCTCCGTGTAGCCACCGGTGCGGGGTACTTCCCGCCGCTCTCCGCCCTGATCCAGCCATACATGGCGGCTGAACTTGACGTATCCATACTTTATGCCATCTGCCGGCGCAGGGTGGCCCCGGAACAGTTGGCCTTCAAGATCTGCCGGTTACAGCGGGAAGAGCCGGAGCTTTACGGAAAAATCAAGGCGTTCCTGTCTCTCAAGGACTTTGTCAATTGCAAGCTGACCGGGATCTCCGCCATTGACCACACCACAGCCAGTTACTCTTTGCTCTATGATGTGGAAAAGCGCTGCTGGAGCAGCGATTGCCTGCAGCGTATGTGTCTGGACGATACACGTCTGCCTCGCCTGATGGATCCGTGGGAGCGGCTGGGCGAATTGACACCCGAGCTTTGCCGGACACTTGGCCTGGACGCGCCCTGCCCTGTAGCTGTAGGCAGTGTGGATGGGTCCTGCGGCATTTTGGGAGCCGGCGGTACAACAGCAAACGTGTTGATCAGCGTCATGGGAACCACAGATACCTGTTTTCTGGTATCTGATAAGATTATTGACGATCCCACTGGCAGCCTTGTGGTCAATCCTCATGTGATCCCGGGTCTCTATCTGGCTGGCGGTCCCATGGGGATGTACGGCGGGGCTCTGGAGTGGTGGCTGCACCATATCATGAACCGCACCGTTTCTATGGCTGGCGCAGCGGGCATGCGGCATCGTTCCTGAAAAAACAGAGCGCAGCGCAGATATATCCGGCACATTCCCGGTGGATTGGGCATGTGCGGCGGAGTATAACGGGCTGTATGCCGCGCACATGAGTGTGCATAAAGCCCTTTCCTCCATGTATTCAATACCTTCGCTTGCAAATTCCATGCCGAAAAAGCGCTGACTTCCTGCTGTAACTTTATGTTTTCTTTTGCTTAATCATAGAAAGAGGGACACCGGATGATCCGGCGTCCCTCTTTCTATTTACAGGATCGGAGAAGCAGCGGTTCGCTGTCGGGCATTTTTCCCTTTGGATACGCATAGGCTGGACACCAGAAAGGATGGGGATCGTATGAAAGAGAAACGGGTGCGGATCTTTCTGCTGCGGCGGTGGTACATGGTAGGCGGCGCCGCGCTGGCTATGGCGGCGGTCATCTTCTACGTGGTGAATTACCCTGCCTCCGTCAGCACGGCGGCCAGCTCCCGCCAGCTGCCTATCTACTCGGTGGAGCGGAACCAGAAGGTGTGCGCCATCAGCTTCGACGCCGCGTGGGGTGAGGTAAAAGTGCGCAATCCTGAGGCACCTTTCAGGCGCACCGAATATATGAAAAGAGGTGCGTGAAGGGAAATGCCCTTCATGCACCTCTTGCATTATATTATGCTTCGTTTCTCGAATTCAGCTCATAGGTACACAGATAGAACAGGAACGAGGTCATCTGATAACGGTTGATGCGGGTGTCATAGGCTGCCAGCAGCTCACCCATCTCGCTGTCGCGGGTGGTGATGTCCCTCTGGTCGCACCAGAGCATGGCCTTGACGACCTCACCGCTGAGCCGGGGATTTTCCCGCATGGTCTGCTGCGCCAGCTCCTGATCTACACGGGTGTCAATGCCGGACATGGCGGCGTAGCGATAGATCAGGAGACAGGCCGTCTGATAATCCATGTCGTCGTCATAGGCCGTATGCAGATCGCCCTGACGGAGCAGCCCCGCTTGATACGCCCAGCACACGGCGTCGTAGTAGGGGCAGGCGGAGCCGTTGAATTCCTCGGTTTCATAATCAGGCGGCAAGGCGGTGTTGTCCGTCTCCGGCCTTTGGGAGATGCGGTACAGCACATCCACGAATTCGCCCACCTTTGCCGTGGCCTTTCCGCCGAAGGTGTCCGGCGTCGCCGGGTCGATATACCCGTTGCGGTACATATAGAGGACGCTGGCCTGGTTGAAAATGCCCGTGATGTCCGTAAACACCACCGTATCCTCCAGCGTGCCGCCGCTGGACGCCTTACCGAAAACATGGGCGTAGTAGTCACTGTTGACGATGTTGCTGGACATCTGGAACTTATTGTCCACATACAGCCGGTAGGCCTCCAGCTGTTCGTCAGAGATGACGATGCTCTCGTCAGCGGGGATCACCGTCTCCGTACCGGCATCATAGCGGAAGGATTTCGTCAGGAAGGACTTGTCCGACAGCACCGCTATGTGTACGCCGTTGGACAGCGCGTCGGTGCCCGCCAGCAGCCGGGAGTCGTAGTCCACGCCGAACAGGTTCAGCAGCGTGGGCAGGATGTCCGCCGTGGAGCAGTACTCATCCACCACGATGTTCTCGGACAGGCCGGGCACATAGCAGATGAAGCTGTTGCGGTACTTCTCAAAGGTAAGATCCATCTCCCGCCCTGCCAGCTCGTTGTACTCGTCCTCCGTCAGACCGTAGGGATAGTGGTCATTGGTCAGTACGATGCAGGTCTTATCGGCCACGCCCGCCTGCTCCAGCCGCTGCATCAGGTAGGTCAGCGCGTTTTCCAGCTCCAGATTGCAGGCGATATACGCCTTCACCGGCTCGGAATAGGGCAGATCCTTCACCGCGTCGTGGTTCTTGGCGCTCATGGCGTTGTCCCAGTTGTACTGATAGTGGCCGCTGAAGGTCATGTAATAGGCGTGGAAGGGCTCCCTGCTGCTGAGGTAGTCGTCCACGGAGGCCTCCATCATCTCCAGATCGGAGGAGGGCCAGTCGATCTTTATATCCAGCCCGGAGTCCGCCGCCTTGAAGGTATAGCCCATGTTGGCGTGGGTGATGTTCCGGTTGTAGAAATCGCCGATATAGTCGTGATAGCCCCAGGTCTGGTAGCCCTTTTCCTTCAGGGCGTTACCCAGGCAGAAGGGCAGATAGTTGGTGCCCGCCACGTTGAAGCTGGAATCCGTCTTGGTGCGGGACATATCCGGGTAAAGCCCCATGCACATGGTGTACTCGCCGTTGGTGGTGACGGATTGGAACGTGCCGTAGTAATTATCGAAGATAATGCCCGTGTGGGACAGCTTGTACAGGGTGGGCGTCAGCTCCTCGCTGATGAACCAGGGGCAGAAGCTCTCAGCACAGATGGTGATCAGGTTGTAGTCCTGCAAAAGCCCGGTGTAGTTGTTCTTCCGGGTGGGGACCACCTGCGCCAAGTATTCGTCCGTGGTTTTGCGCATGGCATCATCCGCAGACTCCGCCAGCTTTGCAAAGTCGATGCGCTCGATCACATTGTAGGAATTGCTGCTGTAGAGCCGTCTGGTGTCTGTACCCAGCGAGGACGGCGTGATGATGACGCTGCCGCTGCTGCCAAAGACCATGTAGCGAAGCTCCTGCACGGTGGTGGCCAGCATACCCACGCTCTTATAGCTGCTGTCGGTGGAGGTGTTCACATTGGTGAAGGTTTTGTAGACGGAGAACGATTTACCCCGCCCGGCGTACATAATGCCCATCGTAGCCAGCAGCAGCGTCAGCAGGATACCCAGCGTCGCCAGCGCCTGCCTCCACTTGAGCCGCACAGTCAGCACCCGGAGCTTGCGCAGAGCAAGGCAGAGGATCGTCACGATCAGCGGTACCAGCAGCAGAAGGATGGGCGCGATGTTCTTGCCGATGCTGTACAGGATCTGCGAGTCGAAATTGGTGATGACGTTCCCGCCCATGCTCACCTGACTGATGGGCATGAAGTTGCCGAAAATGGCGTGGTACATCAGCTGCACCTCGGCAAACAGCACCTGCACGGCGACCAGAAGCACGCCCACGATCTGTCGGGCGATCTTGGGCAGGTGCGTGGTCAGCAGCGTGCAGACCGTTCCGCCCAGCAGTCCGAACAGCACCAGATAGACCGCCCGCCTGTCCAGCGAGCGATAGACGCACAGGTGCAGACACAGCTCCACATAGACGCTGGCGCCGCAGAACAGCAGCAGGCTGCGGAGCCATTCCTGCCACAGGCCGCGGCGCGGGGCTCGCACCGCGGCAGATGTCTCATGGGGTGCCTGGGGTTGATTCGCTATCTCATTGGGTTTTGTCTTCAGCATATATGTCTCCTGCCGCAGGTCTCCCTCAGGGGAAGGCCTGCGAAATCTGTCAAAATACTGGCGCGGGGCATATCATACTGTAAATGTAAAGAAATTGCAATGATTTCTGTAAAAATTAAAGAAAGGTTCACAGTCGCTCCCGTCGTTTTGAGCCGAAAATTTAACAAAATCTGCATAGCCGAAACGAGAAAACCGTGCTATACTGTACGCGAATTTGGGAACGCAGTCGATTTTAGGAGGTGAGTCCTGTGACAGAAACCGGTTTCCATCTGAAACGCCATCTGACATCCTTCCAGATCATGATCCTCGGCTTTGCCGGTGTGATCCTGCTGGGTGCGCTGGTGCTGATGCTGCCGATCTCGGCGGCAGGGCGGGTGTGGACGCCGTTTCACGAGGCGTTGTTTACCTCCACCTCCGCCGTCTGCGTGACGGGACTGGTGGTACAGGACACCGGCAGCTACTGGTCCGGCTTCGGTCAGACCGTCATCCTGCTGCTGATCCAGATCGGCGGCTTAGGCGTCATCACGGCGGCTGTAACGTTTTTGATGCTCTCCGGCAAGAATATCTCGCTGAAGGAGCGCAGTGCCATGCAGGATGCCATCTCCGCTCCGGTGGTGGGCGGCATCGTGCGCCTGACGCGGTTTATTCTCAAGGGAACGTTCCTTGTGGAATTGGTCGGCGCTCTTGCGCTGCTTCCGGCGTTCTGCCGGGACTATGGACTGCGGGGCGTGTGGATGGCAATATTTCACTCCGTTTCCGCCTTTTGCAACGCGGGGTTCGATATTCTGGGGCGGGCGGATACCCTCTACCCTTCCC